>Ga0115004_10000675_pt1 | contig 26495 bp, 15 predicted proteins | sample ArcticOcean_MG_C_10_FD_88737 | JGI IMG/M metagenome (GOLD analysis project Ga0115004, IMG submission 88737) | Marine microbial communities from western Arctic Ocean - ArcticOcean_MG_CB11_90 | ecosystem: Environmental > Aquatic > Marine > Oceanic | place: Arctic Ocean: Canada Basin | collected... | reverse complement strand
TAGTTTTGAAATTATGAAATTAGTAGGATTATTTGTCAAACGTCTTCTTCTCGATTTACAGTATTTTGGGGGACTACAAATCTGTAACGTAACCATTTCGATTTAGGTCCACTTTCCTTCCGAATTTTCCAGCATGTTGTTCCTTCGAGATGGAAGTTTTCAGTTCATCCTCACGGGACTGTTCGGTCTAACTTACATCGTGGGCCATTTCGAAAATCTGATTACGTGGGAATTTCCGGATGAAGTGACGCTGGTCTCCAGCATGGCGACGATTGCCGACGGCAACTCTCCAGGCTTTTTATCAGGCTGCGATCGCGTCGCGGAGAAGGCTCCATGAAACCGGACTGCGGCCTCCCTGCATGCCTTGGTTTATTGGTTGTCTGGATACTTAATAAACAGCCATTCAAGTCTGAAAAATAGATCTCGAACTGGATCGATTTTTATTTCACGACACCGGTATTGTTCTCGGTGGGTGGGACCTTTTTTGTGATGGATTGGCGATCTCCGAAGCGAAGATTTTTCAATCAATCACGGGAGGGAGAGTTCGCGGAACGATCGACGGTCGAATCATCAGCTTGGGGAAGAAGGATTTCCTGGAAAGCGAGGCTTCATGTTTCCTGACGAACCTATTTTTGAGGTAATGAGTCTTGAGAACGTGGCGCAATCGCCGCTTAGATTTCTAGGGACAGCAAGGCCAAGAATCATTGGAATTTCTGATCCCGTGAAATAATGCAGTGCCGAGGCTATTAAGAAACTCCATGACCCGAGCATCTGGGTCATCATGGCCACCGGTGACAATATTCACACAGTCAACGCTGTCGGCAAAGCGCACAGTATCGACGAAGTTTATCCTGAGTTCAATCCTGCTGAAAAAATCCGGATCGTTAAAGAGTTGAATGCCAAGGGAGTGACCGTGGCGATGACTGGAGAGAGGATCAATGATGTGCCGGCATTTTTCTCAGCCCAATGATTGTTGGTGCCGCCATGAGCTTTAGTTCGTTCTCGGTGATTTTGAATGCACGGCGGTTGAAGAAGAGAAATTTCACATCATAGGAGCTGCTCGAGGGGTTTCGTTTCGAGGCTAAATCAGGGTTAATTGCGTGTTTCTAAAAAATCACGTTTGCTTCGTCGGGGTGTTTTGCTAATTTTTTTTGGAGGGTGCTATCGATCTATCGATAATCTTTCCTGCAAAACACCTTCCAATGCACAGTTTCGCCGTTGTAGCTCAGGGGTAGAGCGATTCACTCGTAAAGCATGGCGATATGGCTGAGAGCTATTTAAGGACAAGGTCTACAGCGATCCGGTAACATTTTTGGGTAGCATATTATCGGGATTTTACATGAATCCGTACGCTATTAACTTGGTTGGTAATAACGATCATCACTCGGAACTGATCACTTTTCACTGAATTGTTAGGGTGATGTTGCGTTAAGTTGGATCGGGCACGCCATCGGGCGTAACTCGTGTTTGGATGAATATAGGAGTATTTAAAAACACGAAAAGTTTGAGAAAACTGGCCAATAGTTCTTCGAAACAAACTTAGTAAATGAGTAAATCGCGCAATGGCCTTTCAAACGAACGACGATCAATCCCGACACGAAGAATTCGTTTCACTTTATGTGAGAAATGAAGCGGCTGTCTTTTCGTTCGTGATGGCGCTGGTGAAACACACTGCAGATGCCGAAGATGTCGTGCAGCGAGCGAGTGTGACAATGTGGCGCTGTTTCGACCGTTTCGAGTCGGGAACGAACTTTCGGGCTTGGGCGTTTCAGATTGCTAAAAATGAAGCCCTCAACCTCCTGTCGAAGAACAAGCGGGACCGTCACGTCTTTAGCGAAAAACTCATCGCGATGCTCGCTGATCAAGCCGAGGAACGCGCAGGTGATCTTGATGCGAGGCAGCGTGCGCTCGATTTCTGTGTGGAAAATCTACCTCCGAACGAACATGAAATCGTGGAGGGATGTTATCGCGAAGGGTCGACGATTCGTTCCTTTTCCGAGCAGGCCGGGGTGACAGCCAACAAAATTTACAAACAACTCAACCGTGTGCGGCGCAAATTACAAAAGTGTATCGAACGTCGGTTGGGACTCGAGGAGGTGACACAATGATTGATGACGAATTACAGAACTGGATCGACAAGTCCTTAAATGAAACCGCCACTGCAGAAGAAGCGCAAGCTCTTGAGGAGCGCTTGCTTGGTGATTCGGCAGCTCGCGATCACTATTTAAACGAAGTCTACCTTCACTCTTCGTTGCGTCGCCGGTTCTCTGTTGATGAAGAGCAGGTTCCTTCTCTCGACATCGTTCCCAATAAGCGCCGGCGAGAGCTCGTGCTCGGGGTGGCGATCGCGGCGAGCTTGGCACTGCTTGCCGGAATTCTTTCGCTCTGGGCCACGGATTCAAAATCTCCCGCTTCGATTACTCAAGTCTTTGGTGCTTATCGCGGCGATGGGACTGCTTATGTCGTTGGAGAGCAAGTGGGGCAGGGAACCCAGTTGCTCGATCGCGGACTTCTTCGCTTGGACTTTTTGAATGGTGCGCGTGTCACGATTGAAGGCCCCGCTCAATTTGAAGTAACGAGTGAAATGCGGATGGTATTGCATCGCGGAGTGGTGACGGCAACGATTCCTGAGGCGGCAATCGGTTTTGTCGTCGATACCACCGCCGCTCAGGTGGTTGATCTCGGCACTTCATTCGGAGTCTCTGTGGGCGAGGACGGCCTCACCGATGTTTGTGTCTTTGACGGCGAAGTGGAAGTGACCAATCAGACAGACGCGGCTCCTCGCGTTGTGCGGGAAGGACAAGCCGTTCGAACCAGTGGACCATCGAAGACCATTGATTCTGTGGCCTATGAAACGACTCAATTCGAGAACGCATGGCCGATAAATTCCGGGGTTTTGCAAACGACCGGTTCGATGCGCTTTGTCTCTCCCGGCCCTGATTTCCATCCAGGAAACTATGAAGATAATGAGCACATCATTGTTTTCCCCGAGCGCAGGGACTTTGTTTCGAAGAAGGAACTTCGTTTGGATTTGGTGGACCCTGGTGAATATATTATCTCGCATTATGATAATAAGCCGGTCCTGCCGACGGGGCGTCGCCTGACAAGCTATCTTCTTCAGTTGAATGCCTATCCAGAAGGGGAGGATCCCAATCGCAGACGGAGTGTTCGCGGGCAGATTACTTTTTCCAAGCCGATTGTTGGGATCATTTCTGATGATCGCGTGTTGATCGAGTCGGAGGCGATTTTTGGGCTTCCCAATGTGACTTATCCAAGCGCACGGATGATCGAGCCCCGCCCTGAGGGTGATGAACGCCCGGGATTCGACACCCTTATCCTGGCAGCTGATCGGAGAACGCTGATTATCGAATTACAAGAGAACCCCGGCCACCTCGATCAGGTTCGGGTGCTCGTTGAAGCCGAATAAGACATATCAATGAAATTCAATATCCATATCCTCGCTATTTTGTTCCTTTTTCCTTCCGTCGGTTTCGCGGACAAGGAGCCGAATTTCGTTATCATTTACGCTGACGACCTTGGCTACAGCCAACTCAGCGTTTCGATGATGAAGGAGAAGCCGGAGTATGCCCATCCGCTTCATCAAACCCCAAATATTGCCAAGCTCGCGGAACGCGGAATGCGCTTTGCAAGTGCCTACGCACCATCGCCCGTCTGCACTCCTTCGCGTGCGAGCATTCAATTTGGAATGACCACTGCCCGCGTCGGGTGCATTTCGATTCACGATGTCGTGATGAATAAGCGGAAAATCGATATGAGCAAGAACGTGTCGATCGCAGAAATGATCAAGACTGCGAACAAGGACTACGTGACTGCTTTTTTCGGCAAGGGCTGCACTCCGATGGGTTGGTTCAAGGATCACGGATACGATGTCACCGACTTTAATCATACGAACCCCAACGGTAACGCACACGGCGACTGGTGGGAGCCTCAGACCAAGACTCCGATTCCCGACGATGACCCCAAGCGACTCTTCAGCCTTGCGAAGACCTCGGTGAATTTTCTCGAGAAGCGGGCAGGGGATCAAAAGCCATTCTTCCTGACGATTTCGCATTACGCCGTGCACGTGCGTAACACCTCCCTCAAGAGCACCCGTGAGAAGTATCTGAAGATGATCGCTGAACGGAACGGTATCGATGGAGGGATTCCCGATTTCCCAAAGTCCGACGCCAGGAAAAAAAATGGGTCATCTAAATTGCGGCACTATTGGGAAGAAGCCAATTACGCCGCCATGATGGAAGACATGGACCGCTCCATCGGGATCGTGCTCGATAAACTCAAAGCGCTTGGCCTCGACGAAAATACTTACGTCATCTTTTCCTCGGATAACGGAGGCGGGAGTAAGAACCCTCCGCTCCAGGGGGGGAAGGCCAAGATGTGGGAAGGCGGCTTACGCGTCCCCATGATCGTGGCCGGGCCCGGGGTCGCTCCCAACTCGCAATGCGATCAACCCGTCGCCCAATGGGACTATCTCACGACCATGCATGACCTTGTCGGGAGCCAGATCCCATTACCAAAAAATCTCGACGGCATCAGCCTCCGTCCTGTGTTTGAAAAAGGCAACGCTGGTAAGCTTGCCAAGCGGGACACCGGGTTCGTCTTTCACTTTCCCGCCTTTTATACCACGCCGATCACTTCCTACCGCGAGGGCGATTACAAGCTCATGCGCCAACTGAATACCGGAGAGGTCAAGCTCTTCAATGTCGCTGAGGATATGGGCGAGTCCAAGGAACTCTCAAAAGAAATGCCGGAGAAGACCGAGGAAATGATTCGTAAACTGAATGCCTATCTAAGGAAGGTCGATGCGTGGACGATGAAGGAGGTTTACGACACCCGTCAGGAGGAACTCGATGAATGGATCGACAAGGACAAGCTGCGCATCTCGGCAAACAGGAAGAAGCTGGAAGGCCAAAACCTCAAGGCTTCCGAGAGGCAAAAACTGAAGTCTGAAATGGAGTCCTCGCTACAGAATTTAAAGCGGCATGAGAAGAATATCGAAGAGCTGAAAGCACAGCGCATCATAGAGCGCTGGTTCTAAAGCTCGCTTCAACGATTTGGAATAAATGAAACCTCGAATCTCAAAACGAAAGCGGATCGCGCTTCTTGTTGAATCCTCCCTAGGGTCAGGGAGGGAGATTCTCCGGGGGATCTCCCAGTTTGCCCGGCAAGTCGACAATTGGGATCTTCTTTACGCGCCCCGAGGTCTTGAGGATGTTGTTCCTGAGTGGTTGGAATCCTGGGACGGCGACGGAGTGATCGCTCGTATTCAGGACGAGAACATGTTGAGAGCTCTGAAGAAATTGGAGGCTCCGGTTGTTGATGTCTTGGGTGTCCCTGCCCACGACTTACCTTTGGTGCGGGTCGACGACGAAAAAATTTCCCAACGAGTTGGGCAGTATTTCTTAGAGCGCAATTTCGACCATTTTTCTTTCTACGGCATCGAGGGAGAGAGCTGGTCCCAACGGCGGGAGGTTGCTTTTCGGCAAGCCACTGCAAGCGGAGAATCTTATGCGCAGTTCAATTCACTTCGAGGGATATCGGAGTGCGACAGCGCCCATTTTTCTCAACTCAAAAAATGGCTTCTCGCGCTCCCCAAACCGGTCGCAATGATGGCGAGCAGCGATCAATGTGGCCTGACTCTCGTTGAGGCTTGCCGGGCAGCGGATATCAAGGTGCCCGATGAGATTTCGGTGGTGGGTGTGGATAATGATCGTGCCCTCTGTGAGGTGGCAACGCCGAATCTCTCGAGTATCCGAGGAGGGCACAGGCAGGTGGGCTTCGAAGCTGCGATTCTCTTAGACCGACTCATTGATGGTGAATCTGTGCCTTCGGAGAGAATTCTAGTTCCTCCAAACGAAATCGTGATCCGCGAATCCTCTGACTGTCGCAGTATCTCCGATGCCAAGGTGAGAAATGCGATCCAGTTCATTCGCGAGCATTTCTCTGAAATAATCACCAATGAAGCGATTGCGAAAGCGGTCGGTCTCTCCAGAACTCGATTGCAAGTTCGCTTCCGGGCTGAGGTCGGCATGAGTCTCCACGAATTCCTGGCCGAGCGACGACTGCTGCGAGCGGAGAAGCTCATCCAGTCCACCGATTTAACATTCGCGGATATCGCCGAACGCTGCGGATTCCGGCATCACGAATACTTGGGCTATGTTTTGAAAAAGGAGCGGGGAATGACCCCGAGAGAGCTACGGATGGAAGAAAGGTCTTCTTCCTTCGTGTGATCTTCGTTTCGAACTCTGGCTCATTAGGGGACGCCGTTGCCTATGGTCTCACTTCAAAACCAAAAAATTAATAGTAGCACTCTATGAAACTCATCCTTTTCCAGCTCTGTCTCTCAATCGTCCCTGCTCTTGCGGACGAGCAAAAGCCAAACATCGTTTTCGTCCTCGCCGATGACCTCGGCTGGGCTGAACTCGGCTGCTACGGCAACGAGTTCAACGAAACACCCCACCTCGATCGACTGGCTAAGGAGGGGGTGCGTTTTACCCATGCCTACGCAGCAGCATCGGTTTGTTCTCCCTATCGTGCAGCCTTGATGACTGGTCAGGTTCCGGCTCGGGTGGGGATCACCGACTACCTGAGGCCAGATGCTTCGGATGGTCTTTCGACTGATCATGTCACTCTGCCGGAGATGCTAACCCGAAACGGTTATGCAACCGGGATGGTCGGGAAATGGCACCTGACTGGATACAAACATCACGGTGCGGAGATCGAGCTGCGACCGAATGATCATGGTTTTGCCTGGAACATTGGGAGCGAGATCAAAAGTGTAGGGAACGGAGCAAACACCTGGCCATACGTGTTTCGAAAACAGCCAATATCCTGGCTCGACTTAAAGGAGAACCGGCTCGGAAAAGAGGAATACCTGACTGATCGGCTCAATTTAGAGGCAGTGGATTTCATCGAGAGGAGTGCGAAGAAAGAACAGCCGTTTTTTCTCTACCTTAGCCACTATGCGCCTCACACGATTTTGAACGGACGGAAAGATCTCGTTGAAAAGTATCGGGAAAAACATCCGCCAGGAAAATCAGGAAGAGTGAATTGCTACCTCTGCGAAGACGCCGGCCTTGGGAAAGGCGATCCCGGAAATCACTGGGCGGGCGACCATAATCCTCATTTGGCAGCCATGTTGGAGTCAATTGATGATGGGGTCGGGAAGATCGCGGCGAAGTTGGAGGAACTTGGCATCGCAGAAAATACGATCCTGATTTTCACCAGCGACAACGGTGGGGAATCCAACGTGACGTCCAACGCACCCCTTCGGGGCGGTAAGAGCGAACTCTATGAAGGCGGCATTCGCGTGCCCCTAATCGTCCGTTGGCCAGCTCGCGTGCCGAAAAAAATAGTCTCGGAGGTGCCAACAATGAACACCGATTTTTACCCGACCTTACTTGAAGCTGCCGAGGTGAAAGCGGATCCCAAGCAGAAGCTCGACGGAATTTCCACCCTCGCGAACTGGAAGGATCCGAAATCAGCCTCTGAGCGCGAATTCCTCGCCTGGCACTACCCCTTGGATCGGCATCATTTCTTGGGTGGAGTCTCAGGCGGTGCGATCCGAGCGGGGGACTGGAAATTGATCGAGCATTTCGATACGGGAGAATTCCAACTCTACTCACTCGCTGACGATCCTTCGGAATCGAAAAACCTTGTTTCCGAATATCCTGATAAAGTCATCGAAATGAAGGCCAAACTCGTCTTGTGGCGAAAATCGGTCGGCGCGCAGATGGCAGATCCGGCTTTCGAGGCTGAGAAAGAGTAATATCCGTTTTCTCCAAAAGAATACCCGATTCCTCAAGTGAACTCTATTTTTATGCTTGGGTTTTCTTGCGAAAATTGCGGACTGAACAGAAAGCTTCCACGATCGTAAAATTGATATGCAATTTCAAAAAAACAGCAAGCAACTACGTGTCCTGTTGTCAACGGGCCTTGCGCTGGTATGCTCAGCTCTGACAGGCTATGGCGCAGATATTTCCTATGCCGGCACAGGTAACAATGATCGTTGGGACAACTCTGCCAACTGGAATGGTGGCACCATCCCGAATGATTCCGCAACCGGGGCAGCCTTCAATCAAGCAGGCACCCAAGTCATTCTCGATGCCTCGACCTCCGCACTCAGCAGAGGGTTCATGCTCGGCATGTATGGCGCAACCAATTCCGGCACGGTCGAGGGCGGGACACTAGACTGCACCTGGTTGGATGTGGGACGTTGTGATCAAAACGGTGGTAATGGAATGCTCACCGTTTCGGGTGGCCAGATCACGGTCAGCGGCGCTCTGAATATTCCCACGCAATTCTCAACTCAAGTGGACCCGAACGATATCGGTCAGGGACACCTCAATCTGTTCGGCGGCATAATCAGTGCCACGACCTTGCATATCGGCAATGGCCAGACCGGAGAAAATGGTGGCGTAGGGACCCTCCATATTACGGACGGAACACTCATCCTCCAAGGGGATCGAACCACCCAAATACAAGACTATATCACCCAAGGCCGCATCACCACCACCGCGCCTGCTCTCATTGAGATCGATTATAATACCACCAATCTGGGCCAGACAACCGTCACTGCCGGGGTTGTCGTCATCAGCTACGACGAAATTGCCGACCGCCCCTACCCCCAGGATGGCTTGCAGACGTGCCATACGATCAGTGCGCTCTCTTGGAAATCCACCAACGGCGCTGATACGCTCCAAATCTATTTCGGCACCACGCCCAATCCACCGCTCGTCGCCACAGTCGGTGGCGGCACGACCAGCTATCAACTGCCCGCGCTGAACCCTGAAACACCCTACTATTGGCGTGTCGATGCTACTCAGGGAGGACTCACAAACGCCGGACCACTCTGGTCATTGACTACGAGAGGCGCAAACGAGTGCCCTGATATTGCGCCGCCGTGGAATGATTATTGCGTCTTTCTGCAGCAGGAGATTCAAGGCAAGAAGCATGGCTTTCTTGCCGGCAACAAAACCAATTACATCGGCGGGTTCATGCCCGTCTGGAACCAACAAGAAGATGAAACCATCGGCTTCACTCATCCCTTTCACAACGACCTGCGCAGTCGTGGCCATGGCATGGTGAACCAGACCGAAACAGGCTACGGGCACGATTTGACTGGCTGGGAATTCTACAAGGCAACCAAGGTCGCTTACGGCACCGTCATCATCAACGGCACTCGCTATGAAAACCCGGTTCCAACCGCCATGTATTGGCGCCCAGACCGTATGATCTGCGAATACCTCGTTGGCGGGGTCAATATCCGTGAGGACAAGTTTATCGCGCTCAACGATGCTGCCTGCTCTATCATCACCTCTGATGCACCCGTCACTCTGGAATTTGTAGGGCAAAGCTTCTACCGCGCCGGCAAGACGGTGAGCACCACCGCCACCTGCACCTTTGATGTTGCGAACAACGCCGTGCACGTCGTTGATGGCGGGGTCAATCTCGTCAAGCCCTACCAAGAGGAAGTATACGAAGGGGTCATGATGTATGATGGGATGAGCACCATTCTTTCTGCATCGAAGCCATTACAAAACTACACCAACACCACCGAAGCCACTGGCCAGCAGAAATACAGCTTCACGGTGCCTTGCGACTCCAACGGTCTTTCCCTCGTGTGGTCAATGAATGACGACGGAGCAACCGCCATCGCCGAGGCACAGAGTGTGCTGGCCGACTCTAGTGCAGCACTCCAGGCGAAGACGGATCACATGAACGATCTGCTCAATAATCAGATTCCCTACTTTCGTTGCTCCGACAACGACATCGTTCAAATATACTACTACCTGTGGGCGATTTACCTCATGTACTACATCGACGTCGATGAGGGCTTCGAGCAGTATCCGCATACTCAATCCGCGGTGAACAACTTCCTTGGAGCGCACCGCTACGATGCGAACATTCAAATCCCGGTTGGTGCCTGGACCGCCGACAAAGAATATTATGCCAATGGCAACGTCCTGCTTTGGAAGGCCATGCTCCCTTACGCGGACCTGACCACCGGGCGAATCCCTGCTGACAACATTGGTAAGGCGTGGTATTCAGGTCTCTCGGGCGGAGTCACTGGTCATGTCATTGGGGCATGGCAGATTTATGAGCACTCCCGTGACGAAGCGTTCCTCGCGGAAGCTTATGACTTCTATCGGGCCCTGATGTGGAACACCATCCCTGGATTCTGGGGGCATCAGTATGAAGCAGCGGACTGTCTCGGGAAAATGGCTCTTGAACTCGGCTACCCACAGAGTGAAGCCAATCACTGGCAAGGTGTCGTCAACAGCGCCAATTTTGACAACTGGTTCGATTCACTGTGGGAAAAGAACGGAGTCGAGCACTACTTCGGTGCAGGCAATTCGAACAAACTTGCTTGGACCACCTTTGCCTACCTCAACCTTGAGGACTTTCCGCAAGACTTAGCACGCGAGATGATCGAAACATGGGCCTTGGACGATGTGGTCGGTTTCAACCGCCAAGGACAAATGGGCACCACCGACCTCGTTTGGTGGCAGGAATTAATCAATACCGGAGGGAACACGAACTTCATGATTACTCCGGATACCAATTTCTTCGCCCTTCAAGGGATGTATCGATCTGGAGTCTATGACCATGCGAATTCACTCACACTCGCACACCTGAAAAACTACAACATGAAATGGGGGATTCCCTGTGCTCCAGAAGCTGTCAGTGCAGACTACGAATTCCACGGCGACCAATACTCCAACTTTAATGCCGGGAAAATTCTGAACATCCTCGAAGGTATTTGCGGGCTCTCCTACTCGGTAGTGGATAGCTCGTTCACGGTAGCGGACAACCTTCCTCAGGAGTGGACCTTCATGGAAACATACATTCCGATCAAAGAAGGCAACCAGAACTATTGGACGCGGGTAAAGATTGACCGAAGCGAAGCGGGCGGGATCCTCACCAAGGAATTGGAGATTGAAAACAATAGGCTGTTGAACCTGAATATCGAGCCATGGCTTGAAGGGTTTTCAGTGCTCGAGGCCCCCGCGAACTATGTCAGCACTGCTGAGTCTAGCCACATTGCCTACCAGTTTCAAAATCAGATTGATCTCTCCCTCGAACTCAAACTAGCGGATCCCAATGAAGTTGATATCCTGAGACGCAGTTTCTCCGTTGCCCCGAGTCCAGACGACAATCCTGACGAGGTTTGCATTCAGTTTGGAATCGGTAGTCCACCTGTTTCCGCTTCGGCAGTGGTGCTTGAGAGATCAGTCAGCTTAGAACCCAACGATTTTGAAGAAGTCTATCGCTATGAAATAATGGGGAATACGGAAGTTCTGGGAACGGATATCCGATCGGATGCAATGCCCTACTACTTCACAATATTTGATCAGATGATGCCTGCAGGCAGAGCTTTTTACAGAGTTCGCGTCCTTGAATGAGAAGGGTGGAGATTGAAGCTACTCGGCGATGAATCGCAATCGCCAATATTGCTCCGGAGTAGCCGGCAAGGGGATCCGGTATTGCAGGAGGGCATTTCCATCCGGGAGTGGCTGGTGGGAGTGCAAGACGAACTCCTGGGTGACGTTGTGCCATGGGCCGGTGAGGGAGCCCGAGTTCTGCTCGATGCGAAATTCCACATCGTCAGCGGCGAGGTTGCGAGCGACGCTGAGGATCACGTAAGGAGAGGGGGATTGATCGATGACGAATTCTTCGATTTTGAGATCAATGAGCCCTTCGCCAGGAAGCGCAGCATCTGGTCGACCGCCTTGCGCGTATTCTCTGAAGAGGCCGATTTTGTCGTTGTCATTGTCGAGATTTGGATCGTCTGATGGAAGGCCGAATCCCGCAGCCCAAGAGGCAAAGCTGTTGACATCCTCTCCACCGGGACTGCCGCCTTGTGAGATGCTGGATCGCCAACTAGCAGGATCGTTATGATCGGGGTTCGATCCGGGATCGATCAAGGTGAGGGAGAAGCCGTTGCCATCGGGGGAGGAGGACCAAGGGGATTTGTCCAGGTAGTCAACACTACGAATGGGAATGCCTGCGCCGTAAGATAGTTTGAGCTGCTCGCCGCTATTGGAAAGGCGGTCGCCCGTTTCCCATTCTCCAGTGATGGGATGGCCCGCTCCGTAGCGAGACTCGAAGGCGACTCGATTGGTGACTACCAGAGCGCGTGCGCCGGAATCGAGTTCGGTGATGTCGCTTCCGAGGAAATCGAAATCAATCCCTTTGGTGAAACGCAGTTCGGAGAGATCGATGTTGGAGTTTCCGATGTTGGTGATCTCGATGAACTCGAAGCTCTCATCACTGAAGCCGAGGGCTTTTTCCGCCGGGGTGGCTTCCGACGGGTGATACATGATTTCAGAAATGACAATGCTCTCTTCAAACAAGGTCGTGTCTGGTTCTGATGCGATAAATTGAAGCTCCTCGGACCAGTGGCTCCAACGTCCACTGGTGTCTTGATGGCGGACGCGGGCGCGGTAGGTGCTGCCAGGTCGGATTGGAGCAGTGGGGATCGTTTGCGATGCGGTGAAGGTGTTCTGTTCGCCGGATTCCCAAAGAGCATCCCATTCCATGCTTAAACTCTCTCCGGCTGGGACGAGGGGTTCTTTGGCGGTGAGCTCCAGATCGAAAACCAAATCACTACTGCCTCGTGTTTCCTGATGGAGCTCCACTGCAATAGTGTTTTCGCCAGCGACAAAGAACGATGGACTGACTCGAAAGTGGTCAAAAACTCCCTCATTTCCAGAGGCATCAGCGAGCACGTTGTATGCGATTTCCGTCCCCGGATCGAAGCCATCGCGAATGACCTCGGTGCCGTTAATGTAGACCAGGGCACCGTCGTCGATGTGCAAGCCGAATTCGACAAATTCTAGTAGAGAGGGATCATCGATTTTGATTTGGCTGCGGAAGTAGGTGGTCTCGTGACGGTCGAACGAGACGCTCCCAAAGCTGATAGTGGTTCCGAAAGTGGATACTCCAGAGATCCCCCCGTATCCTGCAGGGCTTGCTCCAGTGGTCCAATTGTCATCGTTGAAACTAGGATCGCGCCAGGCTGTACCTTGGTCGCTACCATCGTCGAGATATTTCCAATCTGAGCCAGCAGGAATGACGGTTATGAGCCCTTCCCCAAGCGGGGTTACTTCTGCCACTCGCCATTCCATTTTTGCAAAGGTAGAGTCACCTTGAGGATCGGCGAAGGGTGAAGAGGCAAATGCCAAGCCGTCGCTCGGAAAGCCTGCTGTGCCTAAATAGGTGATCGTGGGTGTGTCTGGGATCAGGTCTACTTCGCCGCTGGCGACCTGGAGGTTGTCAAGGTGTGCAGCTCGCCCACCGACCCCAACTTTATCGTCAGGCCAGTTGCCACCGGCGAAGGCAAAGTTTTTCAGATCTTGAACCAATGCATTGAGAGAGATCGAGCCTTTTCCACCCAGAGAATTATAACTGCCAGCATCAGTCGGGGAGCCCTTCCAACGGTCGGAATCTGCAGCGATTATTGGTGCGATTACTTTAGCAAATTCTTCGATTAGCGGGTTAACCTGATCCTCTTGCCAGAGAAGATTACGGAGTTCGCGAACAGTGTTGTAGTAGCCTGGCCAGAGCTCGGGAGTGGAGGCGTTGTCACCTCCGGTGGAAAATGACGGAAAGATCGAATTGTAAACGACATCGTGGCCGCGATTGAAAGTAGGGCCCCAAGTGGCATCGCTGTCCCAAGGTAAGATCCACAATTTCCCCTTCCCTCCGTTGCCAACTGTGTAGTCGGGGGAGAAATAGTAGGCCATGTTCTTATTTGCGCTCGGCCAGAAATCGTAATTTCTGATCGCTTCAGAGAGCCCGTGATAGAGATAGTATTTTTCGAGATTGATGTGATCGCGGATGAAGGATTCGCTACTATTTCCCGTTAGGGTGTTTTCGATCGTGTCATGGTCGGATCCATCGGTCGGTGCGAATGTTCCCTGATATCGCTGCTGCTCTTGCCAACTCTTCTCTTGGTTGATCAATTTATAAATATTTCCTTTAGCCAGTCCGTGTTCTTTGAGGAAACGCACATCGTAGGTTTCCACGACATACTGTAGCCCCCAGAAATCACCTCGCCATTGATCCGGAGCTTCTTCGGCGCTATCGACCACGCGCAGGTGTGTCCATAGGGTATTTTGCGCAGGTAGTCCGATCTTGTTCCACAAGTACATGTTGAGCGCCTCGTTCAGTGAATAAGTCAAAGTGCCGCGATTTTCGAACCCTTTTCCGGTGCTCAAGGTACGCCATTTTTGTCCGAAGGGCGTGCCGTCTTGCCGGTGGGCTTGGATGTAGTTGCCATCGTTAAAGCGGAAACGCATCGAGCGTTTTCCGCTCCTTTGGTAACGACCATTGGCCCCGCGTAAACGATATCGGATATTGTCATAGACGACGCCATTATAGACGAAGGTTCCGGTCCAGTTGTAGAAATGTCGATCGGCGTGACCTTGTCCTTGATTGATCTGCTCAGCCGGATTCCAGGCGTAGCAATCGCGCCAATCAGCGTCCCGCGTGACCACTTGGTAAACGGGTAAGGTGGTGAGATCCGATGAAGGATGGTCGTTGTAATCTGGGACACCGTCATAGATAAAACAGGCAAAGTTAAGCGCGGCATCATCGGGATAGGGGACGCGTGCGGTGAGGCCTAAGTCATCTTCTACGGTGATTCGATAACGTAGCAGCGTGCGATGCGCCTGGGCAGGAATTTCGACGCTGAAAATACCGTCGTTGTCTAGCATCGACAAGGTGATCCAGTTCGCTGGATCGTTGTAATCGGGATTCTCAATGAGCGGAGTTTCCGGATCAGTGAGTGCTGCGGGGATACGTCTGCTGACGATGGGGTGAGGGAGGCGGGAGGGAATGTAGTTTCCGGGAGTGACAAGCTGGTATTGAAGCGCGACCGAGGCCACACCATCGGGATCGGTGACTCGCGCGCTAATGGTGATGTCCTCACCGGAGGTCGGCGTCTTTGGCGAGTGGCTGACTTTTCGAATGGCCGGAGCGGTGTTTGTCGCGAACACGCTGTTCGCCGTGCCCGGTGTTGGCTTGAAGTCGGAGGCGCGCCACGAGCTACCAAGTCCATTGTCGAGAGCCGGGTTGATCAGTTCGATTGAGGGGCCTCCGCCATTTGCTGTGACTGGCCAGGGGAATCCCACTTTGTAGTCAGCTTCATCGATTACGGCATCGGTGGTGTCGCGGAGCCGAACCGTTTCACCATCGGAGCTGAGTTTTCCCTGCCAGGGGCCGAGTGCCGACACCCCGAAGGTCGCCGACATGGTGGCCGGGTCTTCTGAAACGAGGACGAAAGAACCCACCGGAAGTGGCGTTGGGCCAGAAAAGACAAAGTTTACTGCCGACGAAAGACGCCAGCCATTGAGATCAACCGCGTCCGGCCCGGGGTTATAGATTTCGATAAACTCTTGCCTCACCGGGTTCTCCGGCGGATTGAAGTGAATCTCGTTAATGACGGGAGCAGCTGTCGCGATGCCACCCCCTATTCCGGCGCCCAAAAGGAGTAAGGCGGAAAGCAGGTTTCGTTTCCACATTAGTCCGCAGGGGCAGAGGATTTTGGATCAAGAGACGGCCGGTTAAGGAGCGGGGCTCTCCTCGACCCGGAAGAAGATCACCTGAGGAGGGCCATCACCGGTGGTTCCGGGGTTGGGCTCGGCTGGGTCCTCGACAATAGGGTAGGTCGTGGTGGTGCCTTGGGACGCAATGCTGTCTGAAACGTCTGCGTCCCAGTTTACGAGATCGAAGCTCCAGTAGATTCCGTAAACTTTTCCCGGCTCCGAATTCCAAGTGAAGCGGAAGGTGTCTTCAGCAGGATCGTGGTCCGCGCTCAACACCAGTGGTCCGGGCTCGGGAGGGACGACCGGATCAACAAGATTCCATGAGTCGATTGCGGTAATGGGTTTAAATTCGTTATCGCCAAACTTGAAAATTTGTAACTCCACAAAGCTTGTAATGATGTCTCCAATCGGCCCATCGATGCCTCCGCCGGAATAAAACGCGATCTCAGGATCATCGTTGAGGGAGTAGGTAACCTCGATTTCATCCGTGTCGATGTTATACTCATAGGCGAGTTTCAATCGGTCACCATCCGAGATGGGGATGCTGGTTTGGGGTTGAAGATCTCCGCGTCCACCTTCTGTATAATTGTGAAATAAGCGCATATTCCCAAAACTATTGAGAACAATCTCCATAAAGCCATCAGGACCGAACATTTTCCATTTAAAATCCGATTGGGTGCCTGGATTGGCATCAAGGCGGAATGGATCTAGATCCACTTCGATTTCGTGTCGAAATGAACCTGCGGAACCATCGGTAAAACGGACAAACTTCGTAGTGCCGTCTCCTCCATTCGTGGCAGTCATGAAATACGAACCGTCTTCGATACCGGTGTGGTTGTCTCCGTTTCCGTTCTGATTCCAAACATCGACGTCCAGCGGTCCGGTGAAATCTTCAGTGAAGAACTCAACCTGTGCTAAGGCAGCGGGGATCGAAGCGAAGGTCGCCAACAGCAGGAGGCCTTGATTGATTTTCCGCTTGTGGATGGTCTTTTTGATGTTTTTCATGTCGATGGTTTAGTAACTTTTTTTTGCGGTCTGGTCGTGGCGATCGCTCTACTTCCTAGACTATATAAAGAGCCCGGCGACAAGCGAGATTCAGGATTTGAGATATCGGTCCAGTTTTTGTAGAAGTTGAACCGACCCCAGCCGCCTATTGCATTCGGTTGATTTCCCCCAAAGATGGGAGTTATTCTGCGGAGAAACGGTGAACCATGATGTGGCGATAAGTTTCGCCGGGACGAAGCACGGCGCTCGGAGCTGAGGGATTGTTCGGTGCGTCCGGCCAGCCTTCGGTCTCCAGGCAAAGCGCGGTCCGGTATTGATACTCATGACCGTTTTTCCCGGTGGTTTTTCCATCTAGGAAATTTCCTCCGTAAAACTGAACCGCAGGTTGGTTGGTGAGGAGTTCGAGTGTTCTTCCTGATTTTGGATCGTGCAGTTTAGCTGCCTTCGTGAGATCGCCTTCTTTGTCGCCACGAAGCACCCAGGCGTGGTCATAGCCGCCGCCCAGTTTGAGCGCTTCGAAGTCTTGCTCGACTCGCTTGCCGATTGGTGTCGCCGTGGTGAAGTCCATCGGGGTTTCGCTCACGGGGGCTTTTTCTCCAGTCGGGATCAAACCTGTATTCGTTGGAAGGTAGTGGTTTGAAAAAAGGGTCAGCTCGTGGTCATTGATTGAGGTCGAAGGGTCGCCACTGAGGTTCCAATAAGAGTGATGCACGATATTGAGAATCGTGGGCGCGTCGGTAGTTGCCTGTGTTTCCCAGATTAATTCGTCTTTGTTGTTGAGGGTGTAAGTTGTCTCCACGGTGAGCTTGCCGGGATAGCCTTCTTCGCCATCGGCGCTGACGTAGCTGAATTTGACTCCTCTGGCTCCTTCTTTCTCGAAGGGCTCGCCCTTCCACAAAACCTTATCGAAGCCCTTGATTCCGCCGTGCAGGTGGCAGGGGATTCCGCCGGGGTCGTTGTTGGTTGCGAGTTGATACTCTTTTCCTTCAAGGGTGAACTTGCCGTTGGCGATCCGATTTCCAAAACGGCCAACGGTGGAACCAAAGTAGGAAGTGTTGGTGAGCCATCCGTCGAGGCTGTCGTAGCCATGGGTCAGATCGGCCTGCTTGCCATTCTTGTCGGGGCTGGTGACGGAGACCAGAATAGCGCCGTATTCCGTGACCTTTGCGGTCATTCCATTTGAGTTTGTGAGGGTGAAGATTTTCACTTCGCTTTTGTCAGGCAGGGTGCCGTAGACGGCTGTTTCGAGAGACAAACTGGTCTCGGTAGTCTCGGGATCGGAGCAGGATGGGGTCAAGGTCATCAAAAGAGCGGTGAGGAGGGTTGAGAGAGAGTGGAATGATTTCATCATATAGGGAATTAGAGTGGACGTCTTGATTCGCAGGCAAGAATGCGTCTTTGAGATATCGGTCCAATTTCTGTAGAAAGGAGACTCATTTGGAGGCCTGTTTTCTTTAAGGCGTCTTCAACACTTCCCATGGAATCGGACTTCCTTCGACCTGGGTGGCGTCATGACGATAGTGGATGCGCGTCCATTGATTCTGAATTGGAAGCCGAATTTCCATCCACTCCCAAGCCTTGGGTAAGGCGGGCTTAATGGTGAGTTTCTGATCGGGGAGGGAGACGTTGAGGCCTCCCATGCCTTCGAGATAGAGGAGGATTTTCCCGGCGTTGAAGTTGGAATATTGATCGCCGAAGAGGGTGAGGTCGCGCTCGTAGGCCTCGGGGGCGACCGGGATTTTCCATTCTTCGTGGTAGTTGTAGTGTGAAAGGTGATTCAGCGTCAGCTCGGTGGCCTCTGCTACGAGAGCTTGGCTAAACATGCCATCGAGGGTGAAGTAGGCGGTGTCTGGAGTGTAGCCGAAGGAGTGATCGACGTTGGTGGCGAATGCGTGCATCGACTGCTTTGACATCGCGAGCGGGAAGAACTCGCCGTAGAATCCTTTTTCCCGATTGAAAGCCCAAGCGTGAACCATCGCCTTGGCATATTCTTTTGGGAAATAAGGAGAGCGCATCGCCCAAAAGGCGTTGGTCATGAGCATCTTGTTTTGAGGAGCCGCGAAGTAATTGGGCACTCCGTTCATTTCCCAACGCTGATCGAATATGAGTCGGACATGTTTGGGGTCCCGACGGACTAGTTCTTGCCAGTGTTTCACATCCGCTTCTTTGCCGAGGGCGCGAGCCATCTTTTCGAGAGTTTCGGCGACTTCGAAGTCGTTCATGGCGAAACCGGTCAGCTTTTTACGGAAGAGCTTTTCAAAATGGTCTTCGTAGGCGTCTCGAAGGAAATTAACATCGCCGGTGTGCTCGTAAATCTGCCAAGCTCCTAGAACGTGTTCTGAGGTTTCAGGTCCGTAAGCCCCACTGTGCCAGGCGATGCCTTTGTTGTCTGCGATCGCCCTGGCACCGTTTGAATGTTCGCGGAAGCGATTGTTCTTGGTCAGATGTTTCCAGGTGAGGACGTTGCCATAGGCAAACTTGCGCTTGTCGCGCATCCAAGCGCCCACCTTGATTTGGAAGGCGGCGTCGTAGCGGTGGAGCCCAAGGAAATTGTTCACGGCGGTTTGGGTGTGACCTTCGAGTTCCCATCCTTTCCCGACCTCGATGTGATACATGAGGTAGATCGACCAGAGGTAGTAGTAGATGTCGACGAACTTAGGATCGGGGCAGCGGAAGTAGGGGACCTCTTCATTGAGTTGCCGGTTCATTTCGGCGGTCTTTGCTGAGAGCGAGGATTGGTGGTTTTGGATGATCGCCGTGGCTGCTTGAAGCGCGGGAGCCTCATCGTCATGCATCGCCCAGGAAACGACCGTGCCCTTGTTGTCGCAGGAGACGGAGAAGGTGTAATGTTGAATTCCTTTTTCATCCTTCTTCGTGATCAGAGTTTCGGCGAATGCGCGGGAGGAACTCATCACGGTGTGCATGCCGGAGTAGATCGAAGGGCCGACGCGCTCGGGGCCATCGGGGTCGGGGCGGGCTTTCATGGTTCCGCCTTCGGAGATCACGAGAGCCTTGTGTTTGGCATCGTGTCTGATCGAGGCCGAAGAGGAGATGCTGTTTCGGGTGTAGAAGCTCTGCCCGGAGAATTGCAGAGTCACGGGCTTTGAAGCAGTGATGATGGAGGCGGCAGCATCGTTGGCTGCGATGAATTTCTCTTCCTTGATGGTCACGCCTGCGACTTCATATTCGCAGATCATCTTGTCGGGACGCCAGCGCATGCTGATGGGCTTGGGATGTTTATAGGTTTTCCCGTCGATAATGACGCTGCCGTAGAGAACGCGGGTGTCCTTATAAAATTCCCAATTTAGAAAATCGTTTCCTTTTCCGGTATTCTCTGTGCCGCTGATTTTGCTATCGAGGAGGGAGGCACCCCGGCTGCGGAGGTCGTGATGAAAGGGGTGGGTCAGGCCGATGGTTTCATCTTCGAATAGTTTCCAGCTGGCGTGATACCCACCGACGTAATAGGTGATATTTCCTGCGAGAAATCCGTGCTTCTTTCCCTGGATTTCTTGTTCGAGTCGATCGCAGTAGTCGGTGAACTCGGGCTTCTCGTCAGCGGACATGGATGCGTTGGAGGCAAGGGCGAGAATGCACGCGAGTGCGATGCTCATTTTTGAGGAAAACATGACCTTCTTGGAAACGGCACGAAACACTCGATGCCTTTCGTTAAGGAAGTTGAATTTTCAGAGAGCGATTCAACTCTGCGCTTTCAGCGGCACGCTTGCCATCAATCCAGACGATGAGTTTGCTCTGATCGCCGGGCTTGTTTTCGTCCCAGTCTTTCTTCCAGAGGATTTCAATATCGTGATCATGGTAGCGCAAGTCCCCGAGATAGAAGTAGTCCCAGGCCGCTTCAGGGAGAAGGGGATGAATGGTGAATTGCTTTTCGTGGTCAGATTGGAAGCCAAGGAGGTCCTCAATCAACATATCGGGGAAGGTGGAGTGGAAGTAGTCCTGCACGTCGCCGAAGCCCTTGCCCATCGCGGGAAGACTTTGCACAACTTCGCCGCCCCCCGGCATGCGGTATCCGCCGGTTCTGGGGAGATACCATTCACCGATGGTGCGTCTTTGCCCGTGGAGTTCCACATACTGGCTCATATGGTGGTAGAGTAACTCCCGGTCAGCCTTGGTAATCTCGCCGCGCCGCCCTTTGTAATTTCGGAGGTAGTTGGCGTAGGCTTTGTAAACCACCGAGTTTTGAAAGGGCCAGCCACGCCCGTTCCAGCCGTAGGACATCTCGTTGAAGAAATCGTGCCGATATTCGGCTGTCGACATGCCGAAGGGCTGCTTGAAGCCCATCTCGTCGTCTAGCTGTTTCCAGGCAATATCGTATTTGGATTCATCCTCGGGGAGCATGTTGAAATACCAAGGAGTGTAGCCCACGGTTTCCCGAATGAGGCCTAAGGGGTCGCCCACGTCACCGGTGTGGAGGTTGTCGCCAGAGAGCCTTGAGTAGAAAAAGGGATCATCGATGGAGCCTCGTTTTTCATAGTAAGAATGATCTTCCTTGTCTGAGGGTTTGTGCCAGAGGGCGCTGACGATCTGTTGATGGATTTCCTCTGCTCTCTGGGTGTATTTCTTGGCTTTGGATTCGTCCCCCTTAAGCGAGTAGAGATTCCCGAGGGATTGGTAGTTGCCAAACATGTAGCAGTTGAGTGAAGGCCGAACCGTGAAGCAGTTGGGATAACTGTTTGCAGTCTTCTTTTTGCGTTCTCCGTCTTTGTCGATATACCAATCATGGTTTCCGCCGAAGGGCTGTGGGACGGTGTTGTAGGTCTCCAAGTCAAATGGCTGGGGGTAGATCAGCGGCTCGCTTTTCATCCCTTCGGCGAAGGCTTGTTGCCAACCCTTTCCATCGGTGAAATAGCGACGCCAGCGTTCCTGCCCTTTGTAGGGTTCTTCCTGATTGATCTCGGCGGTGTATCCGTCGAATGCACCTTCGGATGCGATCAAGCCAAGGGTGGTGGAAATGGTGAACTCATTGGCATCATACATGTCTAGGCACTTGTAGAGCCCGTCCGTCGTCTTGCCCGGAGCGTTCACTTGGAAGATTTTATCCCAAACTTGCTGGTGCTTTTCCATGGCGGGGAGGAGTCGGTCTCTCCACTGAGCATCCGGGTGAACCTTGAGCATGGCTTCTGAAGCATCGACCATCCAACTGGTGTAGTGATGGCTCTGGGGTCTCGGGAGGGTTCCCAACCAGCAATTGTTCTGGTGCTGCATTTTATGAGAAGGTGGCCCTGCGAGCCAATATTCGGCGTATGACTTGAGATACTTCGAGTCGCGCATCCATCGGAGGTCGTAGAATTGATGACCTGCCGGAGCGGGGATCGCGCCACTATTGGCAGCCCAGCCGGGGAAGCCGGGGAATTCGGTGAAGACGTAGAATTTTTTTCCGTCCTCTTCCCACTCCTTGAGATGTTTGGTGATCATCCACCAGCGGTAGTTGAAGACCTCGGTGAAGTCCTCGTTTGGACAGAGAAATTTTGGGACGTTTTTCTCGAGGAATTCTCCGTTGTTATTTTTCTTGAGCCAGCCATCGAATTCCGGCCGATTTCCATTGAGGTGGGAGTAGCCGTTGAACTCATCGACATCGAGAGCCAGCGTCTTGCTGGCCATCGCCCGGATGCGCTTCAGTTCCTGATCTGGGTCGGTGAAGGCTTTCTCTGCTTCGGGTGGAGCCGCTTGGTTGATGCGGCAGCCGAGGATTCCTCCTGACAGTTGGGCGTGCAGCTGGACTTCAATTTTGAACTTGGTGGTGGTGACAGCTTCGGCGAGCCGGGCGATGTTGTATTGATCGCGCTCGAGGCCGAGGAGAGCATTTTTCGTTTTGGCGACCTGCCATTGGCTATCTTGCCAAAGCAAGAGTTTCCACGCACGGGGGAGGATCTCTTTGCGCTCGTTGCGGAAGGAGGCGGCGGCCTGAGCTTCATCGAACCAGAAGATTGCGATATTCTCGATCCGTGTGGCTTTGGGGAATTCGTATTGAACCCACTCAGAGCTTCCTTTTTTAGGATGAAAGCTGAGCCGTGAAATTCGATAGTCTGAGGAGGACGATGGTTCATCCGCATCGAGGAGCGATACTACGTTTGCTTCTTCGACAGAGGAGGTGATCGTGGGCAAGTCCTGACCAAAGAGGGCAGGGGTGCTCATGAAAAGGCTACTTGAGAGAAGGAGCGGCAGGAAAGAGGATCCTCGTCCTCGAGAGAATGTAACCATGGATTTTTTAGTAAGGGCAGCGGTTCATGTGCATACCGATCTGTAGGGATGGAATTTTCCAAGCCGACCTTGAATCTGATCGCCCCTGCAACCAATTAAGCCCGGGAAGCCCCGAGCTCAATAGCTGTAAATAGTGAGGAGAACTATCGGCGACGTCTGATCGAGAGGAGGCCGAAGCAGCCTGCCAGAAGCAAAGATGTGCTTGGCTCGGGAATGGCAGTAGCAGGTGACAGGTTCCATTCTTGGATCTGAATGACGGGCACAGGAGCGCCAGCGCCGAATTCAAAAACCTCGACCTGAACAAAGCTTGTTACCAAGTCGCCAACGGGACCATCGATCCCGCCGCCCGAGTAGAATGGAGTGCTGCCCCCTCCGTTGAGAGAATAAGAGACATCGACCTCATCGATGGCGGCGAGATATTGCAGCGTTAACACCAGCACATCATCTGTGCCGGTCAGGCCGATACTGGTTTGGGGTTGGATATTGCCGCCGCCGCCGTCTGAATCGTTGTGGTACATGCGCATATTGCCGAAGCTGTTCAGGACGACTTCTGTAAATCCGTCGGCACCAAAGAATTTCCACTTAAAGTCCGCACCGGTGCTTGGGTTTGAGAAAGTAGGAAGGTTGACTGTGATACTGGAGGAAAAAGAACCGATGGTCCCTCCTTCATTCCGCGTTAGTTTGGTCCCTCCGCCCCCATTGACATTTGTGATCTGATAGTGATCGTTTGTGGCGTCGAAACTACCACCAGTGCCGCCCGCATTCCATTCCGCGTCCAAGGCCGAGCTGGTGAAATCTTCACTGAAACCGATCACTGCAGCCTGTCCCATACTGATGATGGAGGCGCAAATAAGGGTGGAAGCAATCGGTGTTTTAAAAGATGTTTTCATAGTTTTATTGATAATGTTCAGCGCTGAGAAAAGCGCAAAACCCATCGACGGGCGAGGGCGGAGCTTCGAGATTTCGGCCCGTTTTTTGTAGAAATCGAGCCAGTGTGACCTACTAGATTCAGGTAAACGCTGTAAAATTTGTGAAATGACTAGGAGCTAGGAACATGTAGAAGGTCGACGGTGGTGATCCGCTGAGCCATGCGGGAAAAGGAGTTCTGGTTGCCGCCCTGAGTTAGGAGAGGTTAAAAGTCCGATATTTTACCCATTGGGCAGGGCGAATCTTCAGGATAGAGAAGGTTCGATAGCGATGTTAAGGAAAGTCGAATTTTGATGACAAGATACAGAATCAAATCCGTAAGAAGTTCCTGATGAGAATCCTGCCGACAAAAACGTTCCGTTGCACATTCGCTTCGGCGGTTGGGTTGTTGCTAGTTCAATCTGAGCTGGTGAAGGGATCCGAACGTCCTTCGAAGCCGAACATCATTATCATGATGGTAGACGATATGGGAATCGGAGACACTAGCGCATATCTCGGACTGCGCCTGAGCCCAAAGACTCCTCCGATTGAAAGAACGCTGCGAACTCCGAATCTCGAAGTGTTTGCACGATCCGGCATCATTTTTACCGACGGCTACGCACCAGCCTCCATGTGCAGCGCGACGCGCTATTCCCTACTGACAGGTCGTTTTGCTCATCGCTCTTACCTCAAGTATCAAGGTTGGCTGCCTCATGGCCCAAATATGCCCATGATTCAGAAGGCTCTGACGACGATGCCCGAAATGCTGCAGGCCAACGGTTATCGGACGGCAGGAATTGGCAAGTATCATGTCGGAATGTCATTCGATGACGGAGAGGGCAAGGCTGCTGACGATTTTTACTTTCACGATGTGGACTTCAAGAAGCCACTGCTCGATGGACCGACACATCACGGCTTCGACGAATATTTTGGGGTAACGGGAAACACTGAAGATCCACTCGACACAGAACCGCGCATCCTGATTCGCAACGATTTTTTCACCTTCACGGACCGTAGCCAAATGAAGCTGATCGGGTTGAAGCAGCGCGCAGGACAAATCCTTACTGCCCCCGATTGGGATCTACGAAATCTTGGTCCCCTGTATTTGCACGAGGCTCAGGCCTTTATTAATCGACAATCAAAAAAGGCCGACCAGCCGTTCTTTCTCTACTACGTGCCGAATGCGAACCACTTCCAACGGAATCCCGACGGAGACTACGCCGTGCCCGATGAAATTGCAGGAATACCAATCAAGGGCCAAAGTCGATTCAGCGATGCCGAAGAGGCAGGCGATCGGGAGGACATGATCCTGGAGAACGATGTCGCTTTTGGAGAGTTGCTGAAGCAATTAAAGGAGGCTGCCGATCCTCGCTGGCCCGGCCACAAGCTGATCGAAAACACCCTTGTCATTTTTACCAGTGATAACGGTCCGAACGTCGGTGATAACCTTGGACGCAATCAGGAAAGTGGTGGTTTACGTGGCAAGAAGGCGAAACTCTGGGAAGGCGGCATCCGAGTTCCCTTTATCGTTTCCTGGCCAGCTGTTCTTGGGAGTGGAAAACAGAACCGCTCCATTGTCTCATTGACTGATCTCTACGCGACCCTCGCTCGTATTGTGGGGCACACTTTGGCACCTGACGAAGCTCAAGATAGTCACGACGTTTTCGCATACTGGAAGGGCACTTCTCAGTCACCTGACATTCGTCCGCGGGTGTTCTTCTGTCACCTGGGACCTCCCTATTCCAATGACGCCTTGGCGATCCGGCAGGGGACTCATAAGCTCATTGTTGGCGGTGGTCTGGTAATGCCTTGGTCAAAAGACGGATCACGAGGTGATTCTCTGCCAAGCGTCTTTTACGACCTAGAGAACAATCTCTATGAAGATGATGACTCTGAAGGAGAGCCGCTGAAGAGTATCGTGGATCAATTGGCTGCGACACTCCTGAAGATTCACAATCGTGGTTACGCCAGAGAATTAGATTTATCGGGGGGGGGAGGATTTTTTGTTGATCCCGGTTGGCACAATTTACGAAACGACGTTAGCGGAGAAATTGGGTGCGAATTTCAATTGAGCAAGGGAAGCGGAACGAAAGAGGTTACCCATCTTGGCATGTGGGATGATCACGACACAGACCGAGCCGTCCGGGCAGCACGGGCAATTCCAGACGAAAACGAGCGCGACCAGCCTCCTAGATTTTTGAATCAAAAGAACCGACGGGAGATTAAAGTTCCGCACGTTTTGCGACTGGTAAAAGTAGAATCAAACGAGCGGATTGAGATTGCTCGAATTGAGATTACTGCTGGAGAAGTCGGCCAGTTACTCAACTCGTTCCGATACTTCCCGCTGAAGAAACCTGTGATGCTCAGCGAAAACACAGATTACATCTTGCTGATGTCGACAAGAGCTGCCGATGGCGATCAATTCCACGATCCAGTCGCTTTCGATGGACTTTCTCCGCTCTCGCATCCCGACGTTCAGGTTAAACGAAGCGTCCTGTTTAGTGCTCAAAATAAGAGCGCTGGTATTCCGGCATTCGAAGATTTAAGCGATTCCTTTTCTCGCTATCGCGCCCCGGTCGGACCTACTCTTCGTTTTCGATCGGATGAAATTTCCGGATCAAAATAAGGTTCGATTTATCAGTACTAACCGAGAAAAGAATCCGATTGCTGAGTGCTTTGAAGGACGATTTTAGTCCTAGCCAAGGTTAGTGCCCGAGGTTTAGGTCGGTGGTTATCAAGTTGCCCATAAAATACTTAGTAGAGTGTCCAAAAAATGGCGTGTTTTTACCCGCAAAT
>Ga0115004_10000670_pt1 | contig 26548 bp, 26 predicted proteins | sample ArcticOcean_MG_C_10_FD_88737 | JGI IMG/M metagenome (GOLD analysis project Ga0115004, IMG submission 88737) | Marine microbial communities from western Arctic Ocean - ArcticOcean_MG_CB11_90 | ecosystem: Environmental > Aquatic > Marine > Oceanic | place: Arctic Ocean: Canada Basin | collected... | reverse complement strand
ATGTTGCCTCAAATGGTAGAGATGCATTGAATATGATAAATGAATCAAATCATGATATTGCTATTTTGGATATTGATATGCCCGGCTTAAATGGGATAGAGGTTTTGAAAAGTCTCACGAAAATGAAATCTTCGACCAAAGTAATAATTCTTACTATGCATAAAGATGAGTCCATCTTTAATTTAGCATTCGATTCGGGAGCAAAAGGATATGTGATTAAAGACAATGCTGCAATTGATATTGTGAATTGTATTGACTCTGTTATTAAAGGTGATTTCTTTGTTTCGCCTCAAATTAATTCCTTTAAAATTAATAGAGAACAATCTGATAATTCGAGTGAATTTACTCTAATTAATAGTTTAACGGTTTCTGAAAAAGTAGTTCTGAAAGAGGTCTGTGAAAATAAAAGTTCTACAGAAATTGCAGATAAATTGAATGTAAGTTACAAAACAATTCAAAATCATCGATTTAATATTTGTAAAAAAATGAATTTGGAAGGAGTGAATTCTTTATTGAGTTATGCACTTTTAAATAGGAGCACCATTAACTTGATTTTATCCTAATAATTGGCATTGTAAATTCTATATTTCGTTTTGCAACCCTAAAGTATAAGAATGTCTGTAGATATTGAACATAAATTATTAGACGAGTTATTGAGTAATATTGATCAGGTCCTTTTCGTTAGAGATGCATTTGATGAGGATTTTAAGGTTTTGTTTGTGAATGATGCCTATCTGAAAGTTTGGGGCTTAAGTAAAAAAACTTTATGAGAATCCGTACTCATTTTTAGAGGTTGTTCATCCAGAGGATAAGCAAATGTTAATTGATGCATATATTAGTACTATAAAAGAAAAAGTAGAATTTTCGTTGGATTTTAGAATTATAAAAAACGATAAAATTCTCTGGTTATATGCAAGAGTAATTCCCATATATAATGACGATGGGGTAGTACATAGGTTAATTGGAATAACCGATGACATTACGTTAAGAAAAGAAAAAGAAATTAGAATTAGTAAGCTTAATGAACTCCAAGATGACGTTATAAAAATGTTGGCTCATGATTTAAGATCACCTATTTCTGGAGTGAAGTTTCTAGCAGAGCTCATTTCAACGAAAGACACAATCTCAGAAGCTAAGAAACATTCCATTAAAATTGTTGAAAGTTGTGATGACACCCTAAAGTTGATGGATGATTTACTTTCGCACATTCAGGTAGGGAATGATGGATTAGTTTTAAAGCGATCGAATTTTATTGTTGAAGAACAAATCCGTTTTGCATTTGACTTGTTTGAATATCGTATAGAATTAAAGGGCTTGAATGTCGAACTACCTTCTTCGCAAACGATTATTTTCGCAGATCAATTACGATTTCAACAAATAATGACGAATCTGATTTCTAATGCAATAAAATTTAATAATAAGAACGGTTTGGTTTCCGTTTCTGTTAGTCAAGAAGACAATCAAGTGCTAATTTTAGTGAAAGATAGTGGGATTGGAATTCCTAAAGAAATGCAGCAAGAGGTATTCGAATCATTTACGAATTATGGTAGAGCGGGGTCTTTTGGAGAGAAATCTACTGGCTTGGGTCTTTCTATAACGAAGCGATTAGTGGCTTTACACAATGGTGAGTTATCCATAGTAAGTGAGCAGACTACTGGTACTACTATGAAGGTTAGGCTCCCTAATTTGAAGATTAATTCGTTGCCTGTTTAATGTTTGCCAACCTAGGTGGTATTGCCTATCTTGCAAAAAACAATTTAGTAACATAATTAAAACAATGACTAAAGATATAGAACATAGATTATTAGATGAATTATTAAGTAATATTAACCAGGTTTTATTTGTTCGCGATGCATTTACTGAAAACCACGATATTATTTATGTAAACAGTGCTTATGAATCTCTTTGGGGAAGAAGTAAGCAGAGTTTAATTGACGACCCAGCGTCCTACATTGATTCTGTACATCCCGAAGACCGTGAAATGGTGATTGGTTTGTATATGCGGTTTCTAGAAGGAAATATTGAATACGAAAAAGATTTTAGGATTATCCGTGCTGATGGTGAGGTTCGTTGGATTTTCGCCAAAACCTTTGCTATTTTTAATGCTGATGGTCAAGTTTATAGAATAGCTGGATTTGCTGAAGATATAACCAACCGAAAAGTAGCGGAGATTAACATAAATAGACTTAACAAGGTGCAGTCTGGTGTATTGAAAATGCTTGCACACGATTTGAGAACTCCAATTGCTGGAGTAAAACTTACAGCAGGCTTACTAGAGAACGCGAATTCTGAGACCGTAAAAGATTGCTCAGAAATAATTATCGATTCCTGTGACAACACCTTATTGATGATGGATGATTTACTGTCGCACATACATATGAACAGTGAAGGTGTATTCTTAAATATGTCAAATACTCTTGTAGAGAATGAAATAAATAAAATTTGTGGAGATTTTAATGTTCAAGTTTTACAAAAGAATTTAAAATTAAAACTTCCTACTAGTCAAACTTACTTAGACTTAGATGCGATTAAATTTAAGCAGATAGTGACCAACTTAATTACGAATGCTATTAAATTTAGCCATCCTGGTGGTGAGATAAATATTGAAGTACTGAAAAATGAGAACTCTGTAGAGGTGCTAATCTCTGATCAAGGAATCGGAATTTCTGATGAGTTAATGCCAGAAGTTTTCGATATTTTCACTAGAGCTCGTAAGGAAGGAACTAATGGAGAAAAATCTACAGGTTTAGGCTTGTCTATAACCAAACGCTTGATAGAGTTACACGAAGGAAAAATTAACATTAGTAGCGAATTAAATAAAGGTACTACTGTTAATGTTTCATTCCCAAACTAAATAATTAATCCATAAAAAAGCCCGATTCTGTATTTCAGTATCGGGCTTTTTTTGTTTTATCTTCTCTTAGAATCTCTCCAATTTCCTGAAGGTTTACTGTCGGAATTATTGTTAGAACCCTTAGCTCTATTATCGTTTGAACTAAATCCGGAAGAATTTGAACTTCTTCTGCGGTCTGACCCGTTGTTGTTACTAGAACCAGAATCTCTAGTTGGTCTAGGCTTACTATGGTTTCTTTGCCCTCTAGTTGGTGCTTTCTTAGTAGGTAGTTCCTCTACCTCATCGGCAAATGGATGTGTAGTTACTACAGGTATTTTTTGATCAATTAGCTTTTGAATATCTCTTAAGTACGGTCTTTCCTCGATGTCGCAGAAAGAAATTGCGATACCCGAATTTCTTGCTCTACCTGTTCTACCAATCCTATGTACATAGGTTTCTGGTATGTTCGGTAAGTCGTAATTTATAACCAATTCTAATTGAGTCACATCAATTCCTCTTGCAGCAATATCAGTTGCAATTAAAACTTTAGTATCTCTGTTCTTAAAATTCTCTAAAGCTCTTTGTCTTGCTCCCTGAGACTTATTCCCATGAATCGCTTCAGATTTAATTTGAACCTTGTCTAATTGCTTTACAATTTTGTTTGCTCCGTGTTTAGTTCTCGAAAAAACCAAAACCGAATCGATATCGTTTTCTTTAATTAGGTGAACCAAGAGGTTCGTTTTACTTTTCTTACTTACATAATAAAGCGCTTGTTCTACTTTTTCAGAAGTTGCCTGTTCTGGTTTTATAGTAACCTTTACTGGATCTCCTAAAATTGCCTTAGACAGCTTTACAATAGACAGCGGCATCGTAGCAGAGAAGAATAAAGATTGTCTTTTTGCTGGTAAAGCGGCTATAACCTTTTTTATATCATTAATGAAGCCCATGTCTAACATATGGTCAGCTTCATCTAGAACGCAGTATTTTACATCTTTTAACGAGATGTACCCTTGATTCATTAAGTCGAGTAGCCTTCCTGGAGTTGCAACTAAAATATCCACTCCATTACGAAGCGCATTTGTTTGTGAGCTTTGTTTAACTCCACCAAAAATAACGGTGTTGTTTACACCTGCAAATTTCCCGTATTTGGTACAGTTTTCGCCAATTTGAATAGCTAATTCTCTTGTAGGAGTTACTATTAACGCTTGTACTTTACGTCTTCCAGGTGTGTCACTTCTGTCATTGTGAATGTGTTGGATAATTGGAATTGAAAAAGCGGCAGTCTTTCCAGTTCCTGTTTGCGCACAACCCAATAAGTCTTTCCTATTTAGTAGAATAGGAATAGATTGTTCTTGAATGGGAGTTGGATTTGTATATCCTTCAGCTTCGAGTGCTTTTAGGATTGGTTCGATAATACCGAGATCTTTAAATGTCATATTGTATAGCTAAGCGGCAAATATAAGCCATTAGTTTGGATAAATTTTTATTTACTGTTTCTCTACTTTATAAAATAAATGTCTTTGTCTTTCATCTTTAAATTGGCATCTTTGAACAATGATTTTATCCCTAGAATATAAAGAAGGTTTACACCGCTTTTGTCTGGCTTTAATTAGAGAAAAAAAGGTCTTATTAAAAGTGCAAATAGATGCTCGAAAAAAAGATCTTGAGAGCGCCTCAAAAAGCTCTGCTGGAGATAAGCATGAAACCTCTAGAGTAATGATACATTTAGAGCAAGAGAAGTTGGGTTTGCAATTTAGTGCCGTAGAAAAGCAAAGTAATCTTCTCTCTCAAATTGTTGTTAAAGCTCATTTATCTATTCAAGCAGGAACATTAATAAAAACTGAAAAAGCCATTTTTTATATTTCTGTTGGATTGGGGAAGGTTCATTTTAAAGAGCAGGATATTTATATCATTTCTCCTGTATCTCCTTTAGCTCAAGCATTTTTAAACTCTAGCTCTAAGACTGTGAATTTTCAATCTACAAACTATACGATCCTTTCCATTGTGTAAATAACCTATGACAAAACTACAACACTCCTCATTCGAATTTATCGCATTAATGGCTTCTTTAATGGCGATGGCTGCATTGGCCATTGATGCAATTCTTCCTGCTATGTCCACAATAGGTAATGTAATTGGTGTTACCGATGTAAGAGATAATCAGCTATTAATTACCATGATTTTCTTAGGACTTGGTTTCGGGCAGTTAATATTTGGGCCTTTATCGGATAGCTTTGGTCGTAAACCCTTGGTTTATTTTGGATTCTTAATTTTTATTCTCGCTAGTTTAGTTTGTGTCTTTTCTACCACATTGGAGATGATGATTTTTGGTAGAATTTTACAAGGTGTAGGATTGTCGGCTCCTAGAACTATTAGTTACTCTATGATAAGAGACTCATATCAAGGGAACGAGATGGCTCGAATTATGTCTTTTGTAACCGTCGTTTTTATCATTGTTCCAACATTGGCTCCAGCTTTGGGAATGTATATTCTAAAGGTTTATAATTGGCAAGCTATTTTTTATTTTCAATTGGTTTTTTGTGTGTTGGTTGCCCTATGGTTTTCTTTAAGACAAAAAGAAACCTTAACAGTAGGGAATAGAATTCCGTTTACTAAAACCTTATTTAAAAGTGGTTTTGTAGAGCTTATAAAATTTAAATCTACTCTAGTTTATACCACTATATCGGGTATTATAATGGGGTCTTTTATGCTTTATTTAAGTGCTTCTCAACAAATTTTTCAGGAGCAATACGGCTTGTTTGATGAGTTTCCTTACATTTTCGCAGGATTAGCAATTTCCTTTGGAGCCTCTACATTCCTAAACGGTCGATTGGTAATACGATTTGGAATGGAGCGCTTAATTAGAGTTTCCTTAGTTGGATATACACTTTCGTCTTTGGTTTATTTAATTGTCTTTTACCATCAAACGAATCCTTCTATTGAAGTATTACTAGGTTTTTTAGTGCTTCAGTTTTTATCATTGGGCTTTTTATTTGGTAATCTAAAATCTATTAGTCTCCAACCTATAGGTCATATTGCTGGTATTGGTGCAGCTATCACAGGATTTATATCTAGTCTTTTTGCCGTTCCTATTGGAACTTTTATTGGAACTTTTATTTCTGTTTCTGCCTACCCTATGTTTGTAGGCTTTTTTTTATGTGGAGTTTTCTCACTCCTTTTATATATCGCTTTTAAGCGATCTAAATTTTCGGTATAAAAAAAAAGGCTAGTATTCGAAAGAATACTAGCCTTTTTAAGGATCTAGAAACTGATTAATCTTCAGCTCGTAGTATTTGATTAATAGAGGCCATTTTTATAGCAGCTATAGCACACTCAATTCCTTTATTGCCTAGTTTACCTCCCGAACGATCTATGGCTTGTTGCATAGTATTGTCTGTAAGTACACCAAAAATCACAGGAATTTCTAAAGTAGTATTCAATCTAGTAATTCCATTACTTACCCCCTGACAAACAAAGTCGAAGTGTTTCGTTTCTCCTTGAATAACAGAGCCTAAAGTAATGATAGCATCCACATTGGTTGTTTCTGCTAACATAGAAGCCCCAAAGGTTAATTCAAAGCTTCCAGGAACGTTTATACGAATGATGTCTTCTGGAAGCACACCATTATCAAGTAGCGCTTGTTGAGCACCTTTGTATAAGCCCTCAGTAATTTCTTCATTCCATTCAGAAACAACTACACCAAAACGCATACCTTCTGCATTTGGGATTGACTCAGAGTCGTAATGAGATAAGTTTGCAGTAGCCATATATTAGTTTGCTGCAGTAATACGAGAAATGTATTTCCCTATGTTTTGACCTTCTCTAGTAGAAGCAAATTCATCTTGTATACGTGTATATAAACTTAAAGCTTGTTCTTTATTTCCTAATGAATAAGCTGCATTTGCTGCTTTCATTAAAAATACTGGCGTTGTAAAATCGTTAGTTCTTAACTCAGCAGCAGTAATATAATAGTTTAATGCTTCTTCGTTTTGTCCTAATTCAGAGAACGCATCTCCAATAGCACCTTTAGCAATAGGAGCTAACATTTCATCCTCAGAAGAGAAGTTGTCTAAGTGCTCTATGGCAGCTTCGGCATCTCCTAATTTTAAATAAGATAAGCCTGCGTAGTACTCTGCTAAATTTCCAGAATTTGTACTTCCATAAGACTCAATAATTTCTAATAAACCAGCAAATTGTTCATCACCGTCTAGTGCTTCTTGAAATTTACCAAGTTCAAAATTCTTTTCTGCCATATACATCTCAGTAGCGGCATTTTCTTCGTTTGGTTGAACGTAAAAACGATCGTACCCAAAGAAAGCACTAAACCCAACTGCAATAGCTACTACAATAACCATCAAGTTGTTTTTATTCTTTTCTACATACATTTCAGCCTTAGTAAGGCTTTCTTCAATCGTTTTTAATTGATCTTCTTGATTTTGGTTTTTATTTTCAGCCATCTTGGTCCTTATTTATGTTTTAATGAAGCACAAAAATAAAAGAATTTATCAAATGAATGCCATAAATATAAAATCAGTCTTATTTTTACCGAAATTAATTTTCAATGCATCTCAAATCTCTATCCTTAATTTCGTTTAAAAACTACGAAGAATCTCAACTAGAGTTCTCTTCAGGGATAAACTGTTTTGTGGGTAATAATGGCTCTGGGAAAACAAATTTACTAGATGCAATTTATTATTTGTGTTTCTGTAAATCGTATTTTAATAGTATTGATACTCAAAATATTTTACACGACAAACCTTTTTTTGTAGTTGAGGGAACTTTTGAGCGCAATGAAAATCCTGAAAAGGTTTTTTGTGGCGTTAAAAAAGGGCATAAAAAAGTATTTAAAAGGAATAACAAAGAATACGAAAAGTTAGCCGATCATATTGGCGTTTTCCCGCTGGTTATTATTTCGCCTTCAGATCGAAATTTAATTGTTGAAGGGAGTGATACCAGACGTAAGTTTATGGATGGTGTAATCGCACAATCCGATAAAATATACTTACAAAACCTCCTTAAGTATAATCAGGTTTTAGCTCAACGAAATGCATTACTAAAGTATTTTGCAGCTAATAGAACCTACGATCCTGTTACATTAGAAATTTATAATGAACAGCTCATCAATTTAGCTTCTAAGATTTACTCCACACGTTCTGCTTTTATGAAGCAGTTTAATCCAATATTTCAGGAGTATTATAAGGCTATATCAGGATCTAATGAGATTGTAGATTTAGAATATAAATCGCAGTTACACGAACACGATTTAGCTAGTTTACTGAACGATAATCTTACTAAAGATAAAATCCTTCAGTATACCACAAGTGGTACTCATAAAGATGATTTATTGTTTAAAATTGGAGATTTCCCAATTAAAAAACAAGGCTCTCAAGGTCAGCAAAAAACCTATTTAATTGCATTGAAACTAGCACAGTTCGATTTTATTAAAAACCTAGTTGACTATAAGCCTCTATTATTACTCGATGATATTTTTGATAAGTTAGACGATACCAGAGTTGAGGCAATAGTCCGCTTGGTTTCGGAACATCATTTTGGACAGATTTTTATTACCGATACACACAAAAATAGAACTGAAGAAATTGTTCGAAATATTGATGATTCTTACCGTATCTTTGATATCGAAAAAGGTGTTGCCCAATGAGACGATCTAGAGAACAAAGTATAGGGGAAGTTATAAAAGACCTACTTAAGAACTACGATATTACATCCAAGTTTAATGAGGCTCATATTGTTACGCTTTGGGATAAGCTTATGGGACCTTCGGTAGCTAAATATACCGTTAATATAGAAGTTGAAAAACGCGTTTTGTTTGTTCAACTTAATAATGCCGCTCTAAAACAAGAGCTTTCTTATGGTAGAGAGAAAATTAAAAAAATGCTTAACAAAGAAGTTGGGGAAGAGGTTTTATTAGATGTTCGTATCTACTAATAATCATCATTTTTTATTTAGCCAATAAATTCAAGTTTTACTAGTACGGCATATCCTTTGTAGGTATGCTTTCAAAACAACCTTCATGAGATTTATTTTTTTATTCCTTTTAGTACCCTTCTTTTCTTTCGCTCAATCTGTTAATATAGATTCAATATTTCAAAATTCTGGAGAGGTCTATTTTTCTTTTCAGATAGATTCTAAAGAAGATTTAAATACTATTTCTAGTCTCGTATCAATAGATCACGGAGTAGAATTGCCAAATATGTTTGCTTACGCAAACAAGAAAGAATTATCTGCTTTTGTAGCATTAAATATTCCTTTTAAAATAGAGCGAAATCCTGGTAGCTTATTTAAAGATCTGAATATGCTTCTTTCTCTAGATGAAAAACAAATTAACGATTGGGATTTTTATCCTTCTTACGAAGTGTATGTAGAAATGATGTATGCTTTTGAAGAGCAATATCCCAATATTTGTAAAGTTAGTTCTATTGGGCTTTCTGTAGATGGTAGAGAATTATTGGTGGCTAAGATTACCGATAGTTTAAATGTACATCAAGCTGAACCTCGTGTTCTTTATACGTCTTCTATGCATGGAGATGAGATTTCTGGCTTCGTGCTTTCTATAAGACTGATTGATTATCTACTATCTAATTATGAAAGTGATACTCGTATAACTAATATTATTAACAACACTGAACTTTGGATTAACCCTTTAGCAAATCCAGATGGTGCTTATACAAATAATAATAACTCAGTTTATAACGCACAACGTTACAATGCAAATTGGGTAGATTTAAACAGAAATTACCCAGACCCTGAAGATGGTGCTCATCCAGATTGGAATGAATATCAACCCGAAACTGTTGCCTTTATGGATTTTGCTGACAGTGTAAAGTTTGATATTTCGTCTAATTTTCATGGAGGAGCAGAGGTCGCAAATTACCCTTGGGATACCTGGTCTAATATGCCTGCCGATTACGATTGGTGGTTGCACGTTATGAATGAGTATGCTTCTTTTGCTCAAGACAATTCAGATAATGGTTATTTTACTTCTTTCGATAATGGGATTACCAATGGTTATGATTGGTACGAAGTAAACGGTGGAAGACAAGATTATATGAATTACTTTAATCACTGTAGAGAGTTTACTTTGGAGATCTCCTCATCAAAAACTCCTGCAGGACAGGACTTACCTTATTATTGGGAGGCTAATTACAATTCGTTCATAGCTTATATTGACCAAAGCATGTATGGTTTACATGGAATAATAACCGATTCTTTAACTGGAGAGCCTCTTTTAGTGGAGGTGACTATAGAAGGCCATGATATAGATAGCTCTCAGGTATTTTCTCATTTACCTAACGGCGATTACCATAGGTATTTGTTTCAAGGTAGCTACTCGGTTACTTATTCAGCTGAAGGATATATCTCTAAAACCATTCCTTCTGTATCTATAGCCAATAACGAAACTACAGTTTTAGATGTTCAGTTGATGAAAAACAATGTGTATATAAAAGAAAACTTAGCACATAACTTACAACTGTTTCCACAGCCTGCGAGTTCATATATAACAGTGAATAATTTACCCAAAACAATCAGTAGCGTTTATATACTTGATGTTTTAGGGAAACGTGTTAGAAATTATAAATCTGTAAATACACAAACAATAAAAATTCATAAGGAAAATCTTAATTCGGGTTCTTATTTTCTTGTTTTTGTAGTGGATGGAATTGAATATAAAAAGGACTTTATTTTCAGGTAAATCATCTCCTTTTTTAAATTTTAAAACGGTCTGTTTCTATGTCAAACAGACCGCTTTTTTTTATGAATCTTTTTCCTAAATTTAAATTTCTTTAATAATAGAAAAATCCACAGGATCGAAAATTCAAATAAAATAGGCTTTTGTTCGAGTACGGCTTTAGTTATCGGAAATATGATTGGTTCAGGAGTCTTTCTCATGCCTGCTGCTTTAGCCGTATATGGTGGGATTAGTATCTTTGGATGGATGTTTTCCTCAATAGGAGCAATATTGCTCGCAATTGTATTTGGTGAACTTGGTAGACTTGCACCAAACACTGTTGGTGGACCTTATGCATATACTCGTATTGGATTAGGTGAATTCCCAGCCTATTTAGTTGCCTGGGGCTATTGGGTTTCCATATGGTGTACCAATGCTGCAATAGCGGTTGCTTTAGTGGGGTATTTAGAAGTGTTTTTTCCTTTTTTAGGCGTGAGTCCATTAGCGTCTATTGCCACAGGACTCTTTTTTATATGGTTGTTTACTTGGGTTAATTCTAAAGAATTAAAAAAGATTGCTTTTGTACAACTGGTTACTACAATACTTAAAATAACGCCCATTATACTTATTGGAGTCGTTGGAGTGTTTTATATTAAAATGGATAATTTCCTTCCTTTTAATACCAGTGGTGAGTCTGATTGGTCTGCGATTACCGCAACTACCACTTTAACATTATTCGCCTATTTAGGAATGGAGAGTGCAACCATTCCTAGTTCTAGTATTAAAGATGCCGAAAAAACTATAAAAAAAGCCACAATTGTAGGTACTGTATTTACGATAATCGTTTATATGTTAAGTTCTATTGCTATAATGGGAGTAATACCTGCTGAAGTATTGAAACTCTCTAATGCGCCTTTCGCAGATGCCGCAGCATTGTTTATGGGCGAAACAGCAAAGTATTTGGTTGCCGCAGGAGCTCTAATAGCAACTATGGGCGCTTTAAATGGATGGATTCTTATACAAGGGCAAATACCAATGGCTGCTGCTAAGGATGGCTTATTTCCTAAGATATTTGGGAAAACCAATCAAAATAAATCTCCTATAATAGGGATTGCCTTATCGAGTATTTTAGTGTCTCTATTAATGTTTTTGAATTATTCCAAAACCCTTGTAGAAGCTTTCACTTTTATGATGAAATTATCTACCCTTTCTGTACTAACACCTTACTTGTTCTCTACCGCCAGTTTAGCCATCATTTTATTTAGTAAAAAAGAAAAAAATACGACACCTAAATTAATAATAGCTTTCTTCGCATTTTGCTTTTCCATGTGGATTATTATAGGTTGTGGAGAAGAAATTGTGTTCTGGGGCTTCCTATTATTAATGTCAGGAATTCCTTTTTATGTGCTACTAACAAGAAGAAAATCACAAAACAATGACTAAATTTTTTATAGATCCAGATATTACCAAAGCAGAAACGTTACCTGCTCAGTTTTATAAAAGTCAAGAAGTGTTTGACACCCTTAAAGAGCTTGTTTTTGTGAAATCTTGGCAGTGGATAGGAAATGCAAATACCTTGGTGCCACTAACCGAGTCTGCATACCCTTTAGTCTTGCTAGAGAATTTCTTAACAGAACCTTTGTTAGTTGTTCGCGATAAAGAAAGCACTGTAAAGTGTTTCACTAATGTATGTACCCATAGAGGTAATATAGTTTGTAATACTCCTGGTAAAATGAAAACGCTGAGCTGTATGTATCACGGTCGTAAATTCGGCTTAGATGGAACGTTTAAATTTATGCCCGAATTTAAAGAGGCAAAAGATTCCCCTAGACCTTGCGACGGATTGCATGAGTTTTCTCTAAGACAATTAGGCGATCATTTATTTGTTGGATTAGATCCTGCTTACGATTTTTCTGAAGTTATTAAGGTAATGAACGAGCGTATTGGTTTTTTACCGCTAGCTGAGTTTAAGGCTAATCCTACACTCAATAAAGATTATATTGTTAATTGTCATTGGGCTCTTTATTGTGATAATTATTTAGAAGGTTTTCACATACCTTTTGTTCACGAAGATTTGAATGCTGTTTTGGATTATGGAAATTATACCTCTGAAGTATATGACCATGTGAATTTACAAATTGGTTATGCCGATGGTGCTGAAGAAGTGTTTGATCTTCCTGTTGGACATCCAGACTACGGTAAAAATGTAGCGGCTTATTATTATTGGATATTCCCTAATATGATGTTTAATTTTTATCCTTGGGGATTGTCGGTTAATATCATAAAACCACTCACTATAAATAAAACTAAAGTTTCGTTTATTACTTATGTATACGATGAAACTAAGTTAGAAAGTGGGGCAGGAGCGTTATTAGATAAGGTAGAAAGAGAAGATGAGTTTGTGGTTGAAGGAGTGCATAAAGGCTTGCAGTCTCGTTTTTACAAGGCTGGAAGATTCTCTCCTACTCGCGAACAAGGAGTGCACCATTTCCATAGTTTATTAGCTGAGTTTATTAATAAGGCTCAATAAGATTTCTAGCACTCTCTTAAGGGCTAACTATCTTGATTCTATCTTCGGTATAAAGCTTTAAGTTAGCTAGTCGTCTCGAACTTAATACGCTTTAAAATAAATAAGCTAGTATTATAGTACGTCAATCATTTATTCTGCGTAATTTTGCAGTCTTAAAAAATGACCATGAAATCAATACGTAACATTGCCATCATTGCCCACGTCGATCACGGTAAAACTACCTTAGTTGACAAAATCATTCACGAATGTCAAATTATGGACCCTAGAAAAGATACTGGGGAACTTATTCTTGACAACAATGATTTAGAGAGAGAACGTGGAATTACCATTCTTTCGAAGAATGTTGCCGCGAATTATAAAGATGTTAAAATTAACATTTTGGATACTCCTGGTCACGCCGATTTTGGTGGTGAGGTTGAGCGTGTATTGAATATGGCTGATGGAGTTTTACTTTTAGTAGATGCTTTTGAAGGTGCAATGCCTCAAACGCGTTTTGTATTAAGTAAAGCCATTGCTTTAGGTCTTAAGCCTATTGTAGTTGTTAACAAAGTAGATAAAGAAAACTGTACTCCAGATATCGTTCAGGAGCAAGTATTCGACTTGATGTTTAACCTAGATGCTACCGAAGATCAATTAGACTTCGTTACTATTTACGGTTCTTCTAAACAAGGATGGATGAGTACAGATTGGAAAAATAAAACTACTGATATTACTGCATTATTAGATGCGGTACTCGAAACTATTCCTGAAGCTCCTTACAGAGAAGGTTCACCACAAATGCAAATTACTTCTTTAGACTTTTCAAGTTTTAAAGGTAGAATTGCTATTGGACGTGTATTCCGTGGTGACTTAGAGAAAGGTAAAGATTATATGCTATGTAAAGATGGCGTAAATAAAAAGGTTCGTATTAAAGAGCTTTTCGTATTTGAAGGCTTAGGTAGAGTAGAAGTTGACACTGTTCGTAGTGGAGATCTTTGTGCTATCATTGGTTTAGAAGATTTCGAAATTGGAGATACTTTAGCTGATTTAGAAAATCCTGAGGCTATGACTAGAATTTCTGTTGATGAGCCTACAATGAGTATGTTATTTACTATTAACAACTCACCATTCTTTGGTAAGGAAGGTAAATTTGTTACGTCTCGTCACTTAAGAGATCGTTTGTATAAAGAAACTGAGAAGAACTTAGCATTAAGAGTTGAGACAACAGATTCTGAAGATAAATTCAATGTATTCGGTCGTGGTATTCTTCACTTATCGGTATTAATTGAAACAATGCGTCGTGAAGGTTACGAATTACAAGTTGGGAAACCACAGGTAATCGAGAAAATTATTGACGGTAAAAAATGTGAGCCATACGAAACTTTAGTAATTGATGTACCTGAAGAGTTTTCGGGTAAAGCAATTGAATTAGTTACTCAACGTAAAGGTGATTTATTGATCATGGAACCTAAAGGCGATTTGCAGCATTTAGAATTCGATGTTCCTTCTAGAGGGTTAATCGGTTTGAGAAATAATATGCTTACGGCTACTTCTGGTCAAGCTATTATGACACACCGTTTTAGAGAGTTCTTACCTTATAAAGGTGAAATCGTTTCTAAATTTAAAGGTGCTCTTATTTCTATGGAACAAGGTGCTGCTACAGGATTTGCCATTAACAGATTACAAGACAGAGGCCGTTTCTTTATCGCTCCTACCGATGTGATTTACAAAGGTCAGGTTGTTGGTGAACACTCTAGAGATAATGACTTAGAGGTAAACCTTGTAAGAGGTAAGCAGTTAACGAACATGCGTAAATCTGGTTCTGATGATGCAATGAAAATTGCTCCGAAAATTGTTTTCTCTTTGGAGGAAGCTATGGAATACATCAGCGATGACGAATACTTAGAGGTAACTCCAGCAAGTTTAAGAATGAGAAAGATTAAATCTTAATCTTATTTATTATATAGAAAAACGACCACTTTTTAGTGGTCGTTTTTTTTTGTTTTAATTTTTCTAAATCCGACCTTTAAACCCATATTTTCATTATAAGTAGTACCGTATAATTTTTTATATGAATCAAGAAAAATGTTGTCCTAATTGCTCAAAATGGACGAGTACTAAAACTTCCAACTGTCGTTTTTGTGGCGAAGAGTTGTATAAAAAGGAGCGATTAATAAAGGAGTCAATTGAGGCACAACCAGATCCATTTAAGCTCCCTCTAATTAAAATTAATAAAATGGATGGGTATATTCTTGTTTTTGGTAAAAGAATAATTCAATCAGTACAATTAGTTTTTTTTGGAATCATATCAATTTTAATATGGATCGCAAGTATATTACCAGGCTAATAATCTTCAAACCTTTATTTTTAGTTTCCTTATCTGTGTTCATTTTAAATGAATTAGAGATTGGATTCGAAAAGCCAATTTGCATCAAATCTTTTCTAAACGATTTATTAGCTCCACCCCTTATATTGAGTTTGTCTGGTGTTGTATTAAGCCTTATTTACCGAATTATATATATATTCTCAAAAGCTCAAATGCTTTTCTTTTTTCTGTATCTTTCCTTCGTTTTCGAATTATTGTTGCCCTATTTATCAAGTTCATTTGTTGCAGATAAATACGATGTACTTCTATACGCTATTGGAATTATACTTTTTCATTACTTAATAAATCTAAAATTAGATGAATTTAAACGAGATTATAAAGCTTCGAAGAAATGTGAAGCCTAAATTATTTACAGGCGATTTAATTCCAGATGCTCTAGTCACAGAGATCCTTTCTACTGCTAATTGGGCTCCAACGCATCGATATACTGAACCTTGGCGATTTGTTGTTTTTTCTGGAGCTTCTTTAATTAGTCTTGCAGAATTTCAAGCTGACTTATATAAATCCTCTACCCCTGTAGACTTGTATAAAGAATTGATGTATACCAAGCTGAAGACTACACCTCTTTTAGCTTCTCATATTATTGCTTTGGTAGTTCATAAAAGTGTAAATACACGTATCCCTTTAGTAGAAGAAATTGCTGCTACTTCTTGTAGTGTACAGAATGTTCTACTCTCGGCAGCTTCAAAAAATATTGCTGTTCATTGGACTTCTGGTGGAATGACTTATAAACGAGAAATGAAAACTTTTTTAGGCTTTGAAGATAAAGACCAGGTCTTAGGATTCTTGTATTTAGGTATTGCACCAACAGAAGTTAATAAAGAGGGTAGACGGCTTTCTACAATAGAAGATAAAATTGCTTGGAGGAAATGAAAATACTAATTACAGGTGCTACAGGTTTTGTAGGTGGACATTTTATAAGAACCATGTCTGCTCTTTACGGAAAAGAAAATGTTCATGGAACAGGTAGGAATAAAGAACAGGCTGCTATATTACATGCAGAAGGATTTACCATTAAGTGTGGTGATTTATTAGATGTTGATTTTGTAGAAACTCATTTGAACTCCTACGATGTTTATGTCCATTGTGCTGCTAAATCTTCTATTTGGGGCACCTACGAGTCTTTTTATGAAGCCAATGTACATGCAACTCAAAATCTATTAAATAGTGTCCCTTCTAAGAGTCAATTTATTTATATTTCTAGTGCAAATATCTATTTTTCATATAGCGACAGAAATTTTATTTCTGAAGAGGATGAATTATTTCTATCTAATTCTTATTCTAATACAAAACGTGAGGCGGAACTTTTAGTCTTAAGTAGTTCAAATATAGTTTCTACCATTTTAAGAGCTAGAGCCATTTTAGGTATTGGCGACACCGTAGTATTTCCAAGGTTAATACGAGCCTATCAAGAAAATAGATTGAGAATTGTTGGTTCAGGTAAAAACGAAATTGATTTTACTTCCATCAATAATCTATGTCATTCCGTAGTGCTTTGTATTCAAAAAAAGGAGATAGCAAATGGTCAAGTTTATAATATTACCAATGGAGACACCATTGTGCTATGGGATGAAATTAAATCCGTTTTAATAGGTTTAGGTTACGACACGAAATTAAGGACTATTCCTTATGTATTTGCAAATTTATTTGCTCGTTTTCAGGAATTTAAAACGAGCCTAAAATCAATTGAACCTGCAATGACTTGTTATGGTGTTGCTGTTTTGAATTATTCTATCAGCTTAAATATTAATAAAGCTCAAACAGACTTAGGTTACTATCCGATAGAAAGCTCTAAACAAACATTAAATGATTTTGAAGGCTGGTACAAAAAGCAACAAATCGTACTAAATGAAAAAGCAGAGGCTTAAAATCCCTGTAAAAATGATAAATTTATTGAGCTTTGAAATTTTACTATAATCATCCTTATTCTGAGCTTTGTAAATCCAGTAGTTTACTAGAAATAGCGGACTTACTATTGCTGTTGCAGCGTAGGTAAGAGCTAAAAGGTTATCACTAAATTCATAAAATGAGACTAGAATAACCATAAATGCTAAGGAAATACTTAGCCATTTTAAAAATTCTTTGGTTTTTGTAACGCCCCATTCAGTAGCTAAAGTTTTTATATTGAAAGTTTTATCGCCAATAGAACCTTTCATATCCTTTATTACTTCATGCATCAAGCTACATATAAAAGCAAATAGAGCATAAACACAGAGTAGTGCTACTAAACGTGGTGTTCCTATATGGTATATATTGGCTGCTAATTCGAATAAGGCTAAGAATATAGTAAAGACAGATGAAAGCTTGGCGATTATAAAATTACCAATAAATAATTTTCGTTTTAGCTTTAAGCTATACATCCACAAGGTATAAGCGGTAATAGGTAAAATAGCGCCTATTATTGTATAACCTACAGAATAAGCGATGTAGAATCCTAGAACTACTCCTGTAAAGGTGAACAGTACATGTAGAATTAAAGCAACTCTACGTTTGATATTTCGACCTACTAAAACTTTATTATTTACGGTGTCTACTTGAATGTCAAAATAGTCGTTAATAACATAGCCGCCTGCAGCAATTAAGAGCATACTAAATACTAATAAACCAAAAACGAGATCTCCTAAAACTAGATTTTTGCCATAGGCAGGAATTAATAAGCTATAGCGTATTAAGTACTGTATTAGTGCCATGGCAACTAAATTCTGAAAACGAACGAGTTTTAAGTATTTCATGATTTTACAATATTTGTAATCAATCGTAAGATAAGTGTTATTGCGAGATTTAAATATTCTTAAATCTCCTAAATCACTTTTCGACTAATGTATTTATCAAGTTTGTAAAACCCCTACATTATAGGCTTCTTTAATAGGTGCATTATTAGCCATTTCAATACCCATAGAGATCACCTTTCTCGTTTCTAAAGGATCAATAATACTATCTACCCATAAACGCGATGCCGCATAATAAGGTGTCATTTGTTTATTGTATTTATCGGTAATGGTTTTTAAAAGTTCAGCTTCTCTTTCTGGAGTAATTTCTTCTCCTTTAGCTTTTAAGCTAGACTTTTCCATTTGAAGTATAACTTTTGCTGCTTGTGCTCCACCCATAACTGCTATTTGCGCCGTTGGCCAGGCTACAATTAGTCTAGGGTCGTACGCTTTACCACACATTGCGTAGTTTCCAGCTCCAAATGAATTCCCGGTAATAATGGTGAATTTAGGAACTACTGAATTCGCCATAGCATTTACCATTTTAGCTCCATCTTTAATTATACCACCGTGTTCTGAACGTGAGCCTACCATAAATCCGGTAACATCTTGTAAAAATACAAGCGGTATTTTTTTCTGATTACAGTTCATAATAAAGCGAGCCGCTTTATCTGCCGAGTCAGAATAAATTACGCCACCAAACTGCATTTCACCAGATTTAGACTTTATAACCTGTCTCTCGTTGGCTACAATCCCTACAGCCCATCCTTCAACTCTTGCAAGTCCACAAATAATACTTTGTCCGAAACCAGCTTTGTATTCGTCAAATTCAGATTTATCTACTAAACGAGAAATTAACTCCCTTACTTTATAAGGCTTGTCTCTTTTTTCGGGTATAATCCCGTAAATTTCTTCTGGATTTTCTGTTGGTTCAGCAGCTTCTAAACGATTAAATCCTGCATTTTCGCCGTCACCAATTTTACTCATGATTCTACGAATTCTGTCTAAACAGTCTTTATCGTCTTTTGCTTTATAGTCTGTAACTCCAGAAATTTCGCAATGCGTAGTAGCTCCACCTAGAGTTTCGTTGTCTATGTTTTCTCCAATTGCAGCTTTTACTAAGTAAGAACCTGCAAGGAAAATAGAACCTGTTTTATCTACTATTAAAGAGTCGTCGCTCATAATAGGAAGGTAAGCACCACCAGCAACACAAGAGCCCATAACGGCAGAAATCTGTGTAATTCCCATGGAAGACATACGCGCATTATTTCTGAAAATTCTACCGAAGTGTTCTTTGTCTGGGAATATTTCGTCTTGTAATGGAAGGAAAACACCAGCACTATCTACTAAATAGATAATTGGTAAATTATTTTCCATGGCAATTTCTTGCGCTCTTAAATTCTTTTTTGCTGTTATAGGGAACCATGCACCTGCTTTTACAGTGGCATCGTTGGCAACAATTATACATTGTTTTCCAGATACATAACCAATTCCCATTACTACTCCTGCAGCAGGGCATCCACCATATTCCTCGTACATGTCGTTGGCTACAAAAGCACCCAATTCAAGGAAGTTTGATTTTGGATCTATTAGGTAATCTATACGTTCTCTAGCAGTAAGTTTTCCCTTACTGTGTTCTTTTTCAATTTTCTTTTTCCCACCACCAAGACTTATTATAGCAAGTCTTCTCTTCATTTCCGCGATTTTTAACTTAATCGCGTCTTCATTTTTGTTAAAATCAATATCCATTATATAGAAAATTTAGGAGCGTAAATATAAGTGTTCCTAATGGAGTATTTTAGAATTCAGGAATATTATTGTAAACGTATATCTAATACTGTAATTCGCAATTAGCAGTCACTTTTATTTGGTAGCCTCTCCCAGGTTGTAAATCTCCTAAGCCATTAAAATCCCATTGTGGCAATAGCGCGTTTCCAATGTAATCTTTAATAATAACTACGTTTTGTGTTTCTACCAAGGCAGCAAATGTTAAATCAGAATTAGTAGATTCTGTATTGAAATTAGCGATTAAATTCCAACCTTCGCTTAGTGAAATTGAATTTTCACTTGCAATTATTTGTTCACCCACAACTGCTAAACTCATTGTGTTTATCATCTTTATTAGGTAGGCTTGTCCTTGTTCTATGTTACCAATCCCATTGTAATCCCATTCGGGTAAATAAGCGTTACCAATATAGTCTTTCGCAATTATTAAATTGTTTACTACAGGTGCTATGAAATTTGAAAAATTGGTATTTATTGGATTTACATAAGTAGATATAATCGACCATCCTTCTGTGCATATAATTTCTTGAGCGTTCAAATTTGAATTTTCACAATTAATATTAGTCATATACATTGAAGCCGTTTCGGGTGATCCTAAAAGAATAGGGCAATAGCAGTACTCATTTAAAAGGTATTTCTTTAACCATGATAATGCGATTACACCCACTTCACCATTCCCACTAGTTGGGTAATTAGCTACTGTATGTCCTCCATTAGCAACTTCATAGATTAACTTTGGAGTTGTTTCTGATGATAGTTCATACTGTGGTGTTGCATGAAGACTTGCATTTGCTATCGCATCGTATTCAGCACTTATAAATAATATTGGAGTTTCATGGTTTAAATATTCTTCTGAAATTAGTCCTGTTTCTAACCAAGGACAAAGAGCAATTACCACTTTTATAGACGAATCCATTTTCGCTCCAATTTGTGCGCCACCAGCTCCCATAGACCATCCACCTAGTGCTATATTTTCGGTGTTTAATCTTGAATTTAGAGGAGAGCTGAGTCTGTTTTGTTCCTCTTTTAAACTTGTCATTGCATCTAGCAAAGCATTTGCTCTAGCTTCTGGCTGTTCAAAAATATTGTTAGTACCTATAGTCATAGTTACTATTCCGTGTGATGCTAAAAATGGACCCCATGCTGCTATACTAGACTCCAAAGTCACAAAACCTGGAACTATAATTATACTGGCTAAATCTTCATCTGTATTTAATGGGTAGTAGATTGTCGAACCATAATAATCTGCTCCGTTTCGTACTCCATCAGATTCTGATAGAGTAGCCACTTCATATATTCCCGGATTTGTGATCGATTCACTTGTTACTGTTTCACATTGAGCTTGTATTTGTAAATGTATAGTTAGTACCAATAATGAGGTCAATAGTTTTTTCATCTTTCATGTGTTTATTTCAATGCATGCATTTTAGTAATCGTACCAAATATAGTTTAATTTAGTCTAATTTTAATAGTCGAATGAATCCTTACTATATAATCAGTATAATTTTATGAGTACATGAGTAATAAGTATATTTGCACAACAAAATTAGCCTTGATGTTATCCAAAGATGAAGCTGCTCAACCTCTACAACAAGAGGAGATAGATAAGTGTATTGCTGTACTAGAGAAATTAGTGGAGAATACGAACTGTCTGTTTGAAATAAATGAAGATAAACGTGTTGCCTTAATGAAGGCTGCAGGATTATTATCTCGTCCGAATAAGGACGAGCAGAATAAGCGTAGGAAAGATGCTAAGAAAGCTGCTAAACGAAAAATGATTGAGCGCGATAAACACGCTCGTAAAGAAACAGGAATCCGTTCTGCTAGAGAAGCAAGTATTTTTGTGGCTCCTAAATTACTTAGTGTACCAAAAGAAGTTCTGGAGTCTGATTCAGAATTAGAGTCTCCACGTAATTGTTATGTTTGTAAAACAGCATTTACCAAGCTGCATCACTTTTACGACACGATGTGTCCTGATTGCGGGGATTATAATTATGCCAAGCGTTTTCAAACGGCTGATCTTAGTGGTCAAGTTGCCGTAGTTACCGGTTCACGTTTAAAAATTGGTTATCATATTACCTTAATACTTTTAAGAGCTGGAGCTACTGTTTTGGCAACCACCCGTTTTCCAGTAGATTCTTCTTTGCGTTTTTCTAAGGAGGATGATTTTTCTGATTGGGGGCATCGTTTAAAAATCCATGGTTTGGATTTAAGACATATTCCGAGTGTAGAGATTTTCTGTAATTTTATTGAAAAGCAATACAATAGATTGGATATACTCATAAATAATGCGGCTCAAACAGTGCGAAGGCCAGCAGGTTTCTACCGTCATTTAATGCATAATGAAGAAACAACTTTTGAGGAATTACCTGTTTATGCGAAAGAACTTTTAAAAGATCATAATTACTGTGTGAATGAATTACATGCTTTGAGTTCTTCTTCTTCTTCTCTAGCTACAGAAAACAATACATTGCCAGTAGCTTGGCATGGACCTGAGCCAGGTATTGGTTTGAGTTCTTCAGCTCAATTATCTCAAATACCTTATAGTTTTGATAATTCTCTAAGACCAGCGGAAGTATTCCCTGAAGGTGAATTAGATGTAGATTTACAACAAGTAGATTTACGTAAAACCAATAGTTGGAGACTTCGATTAGGGGAAATAGAAACTACGGAAATGATTGAGGTACAGTTAGTAAATTCTGTAGCTCCTTTTGTTTTATGTAACCGATTGTCTCTACTCATGAAAAAGGAGACTACCGGAATGAAACACATTATCAACGTTTCGGCAATGGAAGGTAAATTCCACAGGTTTAAGAAAGAGGATAGACATCCACATACCAATATGGCTAAAGCTGCGTTAAACATGCTTACACATACTTCGGCTGCTAGTTTTGCTAAAGATGGTGTGTATATGAATGCGGTAGATACTGGTTGGGTAACCGATGAAGACCCGGTTGAACTGTCTGATAAGAAGGTGAAAGAACACGATTTTCAACCTCCTTTAGATATTGTAGATGGAGCTGCTCGTGTACTTGATCCATTGATAGATGGAATAAATACTGGGAAGCATTGGTGTGGGAAATTCTTAAAAGATTATCAACCTATAGACTGGTAGATGTGATTTCTCAGCCATTGCAAAAGTTTTTTAATTGTTCATTTAATTCCTGAATTGGAAGTCCAACTACATTAAAATAAGAGCCATCAATTTTGGTGATTCCTATCGCTCCAATCCATTCTTGAATTCCATAAGACCCTGCTTTGTCGTAGGGTTTATAGTTTTCTATATAATAGTCAATTTCGTTGTCTGATAAATTCTTGAAGTAAACTTTGGTACTTGAGGAGAAGGAGATTATTTTCTTAGCTGATTTTAAACACACCCCTGTAATAACTTGATGACTTTTATTAGATAAGCTTCGTAACATTTCTGTAGCCTCTGCTTTATCTTTTGGTTTGCCGAGTATAGTATCATTTAGAATTACTACGGTATCTGCAGTAATAATTACTTGTTCATCTTCAATATTGGTAAAAGCAGATGCTTTTAAGGCTGCCAAATACTCTGCAACCTCCGAAGTTTTTAAATCTTTTGGAAATACTTCATCAATAGATTTAACTACTACCTCAAATTCTAGATCTAATAAACTTAAAAGTTCCTTTCTTCTTGGAGATTGTGATGCTAATATTATTGATTTCATTCTGTTTGAGTACTGTTATTAAACCAACCAAGCTAAAACAGACCCCAAGCCAATTGCCAATAATTTTTGGAAATTGAATTTATGAGCTTCTGAAGTTTCGAATAGTATGGTGGTAGAAATATGTAAAAAGATACCTACAACAATAGCCATTATTTCGCGGTGGTAGTTACTTAGTTCTTGCACTAAATCCCCCGATAAGGTTCCTAAAGGAGCCATTGCAGCGAATACACCTATAAGTAAAAAGGATTTCATTTTAGAGAAGCCTGCTTGAGAAAAAAGACTCATCAATACTATAGTTACCGGTATTTTGTGTAATGCTATTCCCGTAAGGAGGGAGCCTTCAAAATCTGAATGATGGTGCCCATGATGTTCAACACCTCCCAATGGCATTCCTTCTAAATATGCGTGTATTGCCAAACTTATAAGCATAGATATAGGAATGGTTTTGTTTTGTAAATGACCGTGTCCATGTTCTATCCCTTTAGAGAAAAATTCTAATACTATTTGTAAGATAAATCCTATTAATAAGAATAACCCTATTCTTTTACCATCACCAGTATACACCTCTGGAAGTAAGTGGAATACAGAAATGGCAAATAAATAGGCTCCAGAAAAAGCCAATAATAACTTTATTGCACTGGCTTTTAAATCGTTTACTAATTGAACTAAAATCACTCCAATTACTACCGAAGCAATTAATACTAAATAAGTCATGTACTAAATTTTATGCTGTCAAATATAAGAAGAAAATGCGTTTTTAATACTTAATGATAAGTGTAAATTAGTGTGTAGTTTTCATAATTAAAATCAATCTATCAGAACTGTTAACCAAAAACGGGTTTAAATTGTAATCTCCAAAAGTTGCTGTAATTTGCAATCCTGCTTTTGTAGCCATATCCTCCATGTCTACAAGTTTAAATGCGGAGACTCTTTCTTGAAACTGAAAAGATTGATTTTCATCTTTCACTAGAATGTCTTTAATAATATTTGCACCATCGAAAGAACGACTCAATTCAAACTGTATTCCATCTAATGTTTTGTTTTCAGAACTAACAAGGTTTTTTATAACCTTAGTAGCATTTAAGAAATCCAATACAAACAAGCCCTCTTCTTTTAGGTTTGTAGCAACTCCTTTTAAAACCTCTATATTTTCTTGTTGATTTTTGAAATATCCAAAGCTTGTAAATAAGTTGAAAACAAAATCAAATTCATTTTCTTTATAAGGTAAACGCATATCGTGTACATCAAATTCCACGTTTGAAATACTTGATGCCTTAGCTTTTATAATGCTCTCTTCAGCTAAATCTACTCCAGTCGCTAAAAACCCTTTTTTAGCTAAGTGTATTGAATGTCTTCCTTTGCCACATGCCAAATCTAATATTTTAGCACCTTGCTCAATTTTTAAATAAGCACATAAATTATCAATAAATCTACAAGCTTCTGCTTCATCTCTATGCTGATAAAGTGTGTGATAATAGCTGGTGTTAAACCAATTTACAAACCAATCTTTGTTCATTAGAAAATGTATTCGTGTAAATTAAATAGTTTTATAATCGCTAGTGAAATCATAATGATAAGTAGACGTCTAACCCAAAGGCTAGCTTGTTCGTTTTCGAGTGCAAATTTTGTCGCAAACCATCCACCCAAACCTTGACCAAGTGCTAATGCTGTTGCTGGTATCCATTCAATTTGGTCGTTGTACATATAAATTAAAAGTGCTGGGAAAAGTAGTGCCGCGCAAATAATAATTTTAATGAAATTAGCATCTATTATACTGTACTTAGAAATAAGAACTAAAGACGCTAAAAATAAAATACCCATTCCCATTTGTATAAATCCAGCATACCATCCAATTGCAAAGAAGACAATAAAATTGAGTATAGACTTATTGTCTTTGCGTTCTGCTGTTTCTATGAGCCAACGTTTTGGTTTTAGTAAAACTATTGCCAATGTAAATATCATTAAGTAGCCAATAACTTTTGTGAGTAACTCATCTGAAACTTGTATTGCAGAATTGGCTCCTAATATTGTTCCTAATATGGTAGGTATCATTAACCATAAACTCTCTTTGAGTAATGGTTTAAATTTGTCCGCTTTTCTAAATGTAATAACACTGACTAAGCATTGTACAAAACCCCCAACTCTGTTTGTTCCGTTAGCCAAACCTGCAGGCATTCCTGTGAATAATAATAAGCTTAGTGTAAATACAGAGCCATTTCCGGCTAATGTATTTATAAGCCCTGCTAATAGGCCTGCAATAAAGAAAAGAGGGTAGAAGTACCAAGCTAATTCCATAGTTATTTTTAAGAATCAAATATAATTATTACTATTTATTTTAAAAGTATTTTTTAATAGTATAACGCAAAAAAAAATGCCTCAGCAAGGCTGAGGCATTTTAAATTTTAAGTTTAAATCAATTACTTGATTACAACTCTTTGAACGTTTTGTGCATTTGCAGTAGCTACTTTTATAAAGTAAACACCAGCATTTAAATCAGAAACGTTGATTGTTTCATTCATCGCACCTTCGATAGATTTAGTAGAAACTACTTCACCTAATACGTTAATTACTTCTAAAGTGTAGTTGTCTACATTGTTAGCAGTAATAGTAAAGATACCGTTAGATGGGTTTGGAGATACAGAGAATAAAGCTTTGTTAGCTTCTTCTATACCAACTACATCATCAGTTGCTAAACGAATAGCAGCTGCAGTACCGTTAGTATAGTTTACTGCATCATCAATATAGTGGAACATTGAAGCAGAACCAGGTTGAGCTACAGTTTCATCATCTAAAATGTAAACTCGATCATCTTCGTTTGGTCCGTCGTATAATTCAACACATGCGTAGTAAACACCAGCAGCTAATGTAGTCTCAACTAAATCAAGGTACATTCCATTGTCGATATGGTCTTGAGTAATTATAACACCATTTTCGTTTTCAGCAATTCT
>Ga0115004_10000668_pt1 | contig 26583 bp, 26 predicted proteins | sample ArcticOcean_MG_C_10_FD_88737 | JGI IMG/M metagenome (GOLD analysis project Ga0115004, IMG submission 88737) | Marine microbial communities from western Arctic Ocean - ArcticOcean_MG_CB11_90 | ecosystem: Environmental > Aquatic > Marine > Oceanic | place: Arctic Ocean: Canada Basin | collected... | reverse complement strand
TGGTCTTGAAGGAGCTTGGACAACTAATCCTGATAAGTGGGATCATCAATATTTAGATCTTTTACTTAATTATGAGTGGGAAAGTAAAAAAAGTCCTGCTGGAGCTTGGCAATGGGAACCGATCAATCTTGAAGAGGAAAAAAAACCGGTTGATTTAGGTGACCCTAAAAAGAAAGCTAGATTAATGTTTACTGACGCTGACATGGCGATGGCGATGGATCCAGAATATAGAAAAATCTCAGAAAAATTCTATAAAGATCCAAAGTTTTTTGAAGACTCGTTCGCACGTGCTTGGTTCAAGCTGACACACAGAACAATGGGAAATAAGCAAAATTATATTGGGCCGTGGGCGCCTAAAGAAGATCTTCTTTGGCAAGGTAACGTTCAATCTGCAAAAAAGAAATATAATATAGAAAAAATTAAAAAAATGATTGCAGCAACTAGTCTTAGCGCTAGTGATTTAATTACTACTGCTTGGGATAGTGCTAGAACCTACAGAAGAACTGATAAAAGAGGAGGAGCTAATGGTGCAAGAATTCGTTTAGCACCTATGAAGGACTGGGAAAGCAATGAACCTGAGAGACTCTTAAAGGTTTTAAAAGTTCTTGAAAGTATCTCTAAAAAAACAGGCGCGACTATTGCTGATACAATTATTCTAGCGGGTAATGTTGGGCTAGAAAAAGCTATTAAAAAAGCTGGTTCTAAAGTCAAAGTTCCATTTAGTCCTGGAAGAGGAGATTCTTCTCAAGAACAAACTGAAATCAAAAGTTTCAAGTGGCTAGAACCTTATCATGATGGATTTAGAAACTACGTGAAAGCTGACTATTCTGTAATGCCGGAAGAATTATTATTAGAGCGTTCATCTTTAATGGGATTAACGGCAAAAGAAATGACTTGCCTTGTTGGAGGTATGAGAGTGTTGGGAACAAATCATACATCTGCGAAGGATAAAGGTGTATTGACAGATAAAGTTGGTGCCTTAACAAACGATTTCTTTGTTAATCTTGTAGATATGAAATATATGTGGAAACCAACAGGCAAAAACTCATATGACATTATCGATCGTAAAACGAATAAAGTTAAGTTCACTGCATCAAGAGCTGACTTAGTGCTTGGTTCTAATTCAATACTTCGATCTTATGCTGAAGTTTATGCACAAGATGACAACAAAGAAAAATTTGTTAAAGACTTTGTTGAAGTATGGACAAAGATCATGAATGCTGATCGTTCATTAGTTAATTAACAATCTAAAATTAAAGTCAACCAAACATAAATTCTAAACAAATAGGAAGTGATACTTGGTTGACATTAGCCTTAATTATTAATTGCCTTCTTGATAATTTTTTTAACAAATATTATAATCTTTAAAATATATATGAATCTTCAAGAAGAAAAAAAATTTTACCAAGAAAATGGATATTTAGTTCTAAATAAAACTATTCCAGATGAAACATGTAATTATTTTTTTAGTTTGTTTAAAGAATATTCTGTAAAAAATAATAATATAACCTGGTCAGAATTAGTACAGATTCATAGAGATATTCCAGAAGTGCTAAATCTTATAAGAGACCCAAAAATAGTCAAAAGTGTTCATAATGTACTTGAAGGAAACTGTGTAGCCTTACAAACTGTTTGTTCTTTTAAAAAATTTGGTACTCGATCTGCTAAATACGCTTGGAATGCCCATCAAGATAATTCCTATATTAAGTGTAAAATAGATACTTATGTTAGTGGAGATATAGCACTAGATGACCATCAAAAAGACTCGGGCGTCTTATATGTGTATCCTGGGTCTCATAAAGAAGAGTTGTTAGAATTTGAACCACACAAAAGCTTTGATCTTCCAGATAATGAAAATCCTGGAAATAAAGTTATAAATATTCCAAAAAAATATAAAAAAATCGATCTTTGCCTAAAAAAAGGTGATGTTTTGATGTTTCACCCGCTTGTTATTCATGGTTCGTATTCGAACAATTCATCAGATAAATGGAGACCAATATTACTAATGAATTATGTTAAGAAAGGTAGCAGTTACTTTGAGGGACAACGTGCGAAAAGAACTTGGATTGAGTTAAATAAAGATAGTTCCAAGGAATTATAGTATCATAAGATTGTTAATTAAATATCATTTAACTACTGAGTAATTTAACTTATTTTAAAGAAATAATTTTTTTATTTTTTTTTTTTTATTTCTTTAACGACATATCTATCCCTACCTCTTACTTGTTCAAAAATTCTTGCAATATAAATTCCCGTAATTCCTATGGTAAACAAAATTACTCCCGAGAAAAATGAAATTAAAATTAAAATTGATGCCGAACCTAATGCTGAAAGACCATTAAATTTTAAGTACAGTGCATATATAGTTAATAAAATAGATATAAAAATAGAAAAAAAACCTAATATAATTCCTATGTAAAGGGGCTTTAATGAGTATGCAGTTACGCCTGTAATAAGTCCGCCAATTGTAGGTGCGCTAAAAAAAGAAAATTTAGATTCTCCATGCGCCCTTGGCTCTCTAACGAAATAAACTATAGATTGCTTAAATCCAACCCAAACTGAAAGCCCTCTTATGTGTGGTCTAAATTCGGTATTCTTCAGAATTTTATCTAAGGCCCGTCTTGAAATTAGTTTAAAATCACCCGCGTTTATAGGTAAAGATATATCAGAAAAAAAATTTATAAATTTATAACCTAGAATTGTTAAAAATAATCTTATTTTTGTTTCGCCTAATCTTTTAGTTCTTACTGTGTGGACAACATCAAATCCCTTTTCGTGCTCGGTAATTAATTCTTTTATGACTTCTGGTGGATCCTGAAGATCTGAATCTAAAGTCACAATTAGATCCCCTTTTGTATGAGTAAAACCTGCTAAAGTACATGGATCGTGGCCAAAGGTTCTTGACATGTTTATTATGGTGATTGGGTATTTATCCTGCAATTCAGTGAGTATTTTCTCTGAATTATCATCGGAGTGATCATTCACGAATATTAGTTCATAATTATAGTTATTTATGTCTGTAAACACTTTTGCAGTTCTGGCAACTAATTCGGTAAGGTTTTTTTCTTCATTTTTAAATGAGAAAACTATAGAAATTAATTTCATAAAAAATTTATAATTTAATATTTTTAAAAATGCTAGGTAAATACTCTTCTTTAAATAACATTGATTTAGTAATTTTAGCCGGGGGTAAGGGCTCGAGAATAAAAAAATTACTTGGAAAATACCCAAAACCTCTTTTAAAATTTAATAAAAAACATTTTATTCAATATATCCTAAATAATAAAAGTAAATATAATTTTAAAAGAATAATAATTTTATGTGGATTTCGAAGTAGTTTTTTTTTTAAAAAATTTCATGAAAAAAAAATAAATTTAACTGAAATTATCTGTTTAAAAGAAAAAAAATTACTTGGCACAGGTGGTGCGCTATCGAAACTAAAAAACTTAAAAGTTAAAGACTTTGTTTTAATTAATGGTGACACAATATTTGATATTGATATCCCTTTGCTAATTTCGAGTCTAAAAAAAGATTGTATTGGTACAGTGGCACTTACAAAAAATAAGAAACAAGTAAGCAAAAAATTAAATAATTTAAACCTAAAAAGTAGTTTAATAACTATGAAAGAAAACAGCAAATTAATGAACGGGGGTATTTATTTTTTTAAAAAAAATATTTTTAAATATGTTCAAAATAAAAGATTTTCTTTAGAAGATGATTTATTACCAAAGCTTATTTCGATGAAAAAAATTAACGGAAAGGTTTTTAATAATTTTTTTATAGATATTGGCTCCAAAAATTATTTAAAAATTGCCGAAAAAAAAATCAAAAAAGAATACCGAAAACCTGCAGCATTTTTGGACAGAGATGGTGTCATTAATTTTGACTACGGATATGTATCTAAAATAAAGAATTTTAAATTTAGACCAGGGGTATTAAGGGGATTAAAATATTTAATTAAAAAAAATTACTATATTTTTATAGTCACAAATCAAGCAGGTATAGGAAAAAATATATTTTCAGAAAAACAATTTTTAGAATTGCATAAAAATATTAATAAAAAATTAAAAAAGTTTGGCATTTTTTTTAACGATGTTCAGTATTCTCCTTTCCATCCAAAAGCAAAAATAAAAAAATATAGAAAAAATTCTTATTTGAGAAAACCTGGAAATAAAATGATTGAAAATATAAAATGTAATTGGGATATCAATTTGGAAAAAAGTTTTATGATTGGTGACAAAAAATCAGATCAATTAGCTGCAAAAAAAAGTGGGCTAAATTTTCATTATGCCGAACAAAATTTTTACAAACAAATTAAATTAAATTTTAAATAAACCAAGTTGATTAATATTATTTTTCCAGGTAACTGAATTTTCAGTTATTGATTGGAATTTTTTAAGATCTTCTTCATTGCTGAATCCTTTGAATTTTTTATGCATTAGCATCTTGTAGTAAATTGCTATAGGATCATTTTTTGCAACTACATCGCTTACATAGTTCATCCATCTATAATTTTGTTCTATTTTTTCTTTAACATTTTCCCGTAAAAGTCTTTCAAAATTTAAATAGTAATTCATAAATGCCCAGATAATCTTTATTTCATTTGGACCAGGTACATCATCTAAATCTTTATCTTTGAAGATTTCTAAAAAATCATTTTGTAAAGGATTGCTCGATTTACTTCCTGAGCTTATGCTCGAGTATCCTCCGCCAACAAAATATTTTATATCTCCAAAAGCTTCGGTTCCTGCTAAATTGTCTTCTACCATATCATCAAAGACCGGGGTGTTAGGCAGTGGTTGTAATGGAGTTATGTAATTCCAGTCCATATCCATTTTTTTGGCTACATTTATTGTGTCCATGATTTGTCTGTAACTTTCTTTCGGGAATCCAATCATTAAAAAAGCTCTAGAATTAATTTTTGGGTATCTTTTTAATACTTCTGAAGCTCTAATAAAAATTTCTACGGTTCCTGGTTTTCTTATTTCTCTCAAAATTTTTGGATTTCCTGACTCCATTCCAATAACTACTCCTAAGCAACCACTCTCTTGCGCTGCACTCATTATTTCGTCGGTAACTGACGCAGCAATCACTCCATTGGAAGCATCCCATGTGATATTCACATCTTGTTTCACCATTTCATTAAAAAGTTTTACCGTTCTTCCAGAATCATATAATAAATCATCATCTAACCACATTACGTGTTTAGTTTTTTGATAGTCTCTCAAGTAAAGTAATTCGTCTATAATAGCTTGTATTGACCTAGTTCTTATTTTTTTTCCATTAAAATTTCTTACGCTACAAAATGTACACGCAGCCCTGCAGCCTCTGTTAGACAAGATAGTAGTTATTCTATCTTTTTTATTTATTAAAAAATTAAAATTACCCACTTTTCCAAAAAAAGATAATTCATCTGATTGCATCATTTCATGATCAGGAATTATATTTAAACTTTCACCTTCAGGCCTTTCTCTGGCGCTAAAAAAAAAGGATCGCTTTTTATTATTAATCACTAATTGTTTAATTGAGCTTAAATTACTGAACTGATCGTTTATAGAATTAATAAAGTCACTAAATAATAATTCTGCTTCAAAAAGAAAAAATAAATCAATTTTATCTAGGTCTTCTAGGAGGGATTCTCTTGTACCCTCATTCCAAATAGAATTACTAATATGAACACCGCCAACAGCGATTGGTATATTTTTAATTTTTTTTATGACTTCAGAAATATATTTTAACGATTTGTGTGTCATGCTAAACATACAAGTTAATCCAATTAGATCTGGACTAAATTCTTCAATTTTTTTCTTTATTGAATTGTCAATTATATTTTTGTAGTTAAACTCCTCTTCGTTTAGCTCTGTAACTTTTTTTAATACTTCGTGGTTTAAATTTAAAATTTCCGCTTCATATCCCAGCATATTTAAGTGCTTAGCTATAATTCCTAATCCATAGGGAGCAAAATTAGTATATCTTCCAGTTTTTGCAGAATTAAAGTTAAACATTTGACCATCTCCATCAGGAGGGTTGATCAAAAGGATCTTGCTACATCTAAATTTACCTTCTGTTTTAGGAAAAGTTAAAGAAAGTGTGTCAAGTATCTGTTTGTTTAAATCACTATTGATTTGTGATGTGTTTTCTATTTTTAAAATTTGCATTAAAATAATTATTATTTTTTTATTAATCTTTTCTCAAATAAACTTTAAAAATTAGAGAAATTCACTGATTTAAATACTTCTTAAACCATACTAGAATGTAAGTAAATACATCCTTCCCAGGATTGTAATTTTAAAACGTTGGTAATTAATAGGTTTTGTTGAAACAAGCATTCATTTAATATATTAATTTTGGTAACTTATTGGAATAATTTACTTTTTACATGAATATTTATGAGTGACATAAAAACAGACAATTTATATAAAATTATAGAAAAATATAAAAGTAACCCTTTTATGTACGTTGAATACCCGCATAAAAAATATTGGAAAAAAAATTTAGATAACAGAGATGATATTAAGAGCTACTATGCAAATCTAATAAAAAAACATATAAATGAAAAATATCTTTTATATATACATATACCGCACTGTCATACTCAATGTCTGTATTGCACGTGTCACGTAGAAATAACAAAAGATTACTCAAAAGTAAAAAGATTTTTAAATTTTTTATATAAAGAAATGGATTTATATAAAAAAATTTTTCAAGAACATAATATTAAACCAAATTTTACAGATGTACATTTGGGAGGAGGTTCTCCAACATATCCGAAAGAAGAGGATTTTGATTTACTGGTTAATAAATTATCTAATTTTACTAATGTATTTAAATTAAATGAATTTTCAATTGAAATTGACCCAAGAAGAGTTAAAGAAGAAAAATTAGAATATTATCACTCGAAAGGTATCAATAGAATTTCATTAGGAGTTCAAGAGTTTGATCTCGAAGTTCAGAAATTAATAAATAGAGTCCAACCAGATAAACTTATAGAACAAATATTAACTCCAAAAATACGTAAGCTTTTTAAGCATGGAGTTAACTTTGATATCATTTGTGGCCTACCTGGTCAAAATTTAAAAAATTTTGAAAAAACTGTTGAAAAAATTATAGACTTTAATCCTGACAGGATTTGTTTAAATTATATGCATATGTCTACAAAGTTTCATCCGCACCAATTAAAAATGCCTAAGGAAAAAATTCCAGGCGAAGAATTAAGAAAAGAGCTATTTATTCTCGCAACTGAAATGTTGGAAAAAAATAACTACATAAGAGCTGGGTATGATCATTTTGTTAATAAAGATGATAAATTATATGACGAGATTAAATCTAATAAATTAAAATGGAACAGACTTGGTATCGTGACAGGGAATTATGAGAATATAATAGGTATGGGCGTAAGTTCTGTTGGTAAATTAGAGGGTGGCTTTTACTATCAAAATACTTTTGAAAATACAGAGTATGAAAATTTGTTATCGAAGGAATTACTACCAATCTCTAATTTTCATGTGATGTCAAAAGATGATCAAATTAGGGAAGAAGTTATTCAATCTTTAAGAACTTATTTTTATTTAAATATTTCTAATGTTGAAAAAAAGTATTCTATTAATTTTTTTGAATATTTTAAACCAAATGTTGAGAAGCTAAATATTTACAAAAAAGAAAACATGCTCAATATTGATAAAGAAAAGATTGAAATTATTAATTCAGGTACTGAATTTGCCAATTTAATAGCTAGTGAGTTTGATACTTATTTAAGTAATTAATTTAACTTAAACTTTTTCTTTACGCTATTAAATCCTGTATTTTTAAAATTTGCTTCTTTGTTTAAAAAAGCCATAGAGTATGTTGCTCTATCTTTAGTTTTTGATTTGTTCGGAGTGGAAGAATGAACTAGGTTTCCATGCATAAAACAAAGCCACCCAGATTTACCATCTATTTTTATTTTTTTGTAGCTTTTGTTAATTCGTTTTATTTCTTTGTCTAAAATTGTCCAGCCTGGTCTTGAGACACCATTTTTACCTATCTTTTCTTTATGACTTTTTCTTACTTTACATTTTAAGATGCCCTCTTTATGGGATTTAGCCCAAAAAACTAACCCACCATTTTTAGGAGTGCTGTCATCTAAAAATAAATGGACTATTACATAAGAGTTCTTTGGCGCTTTAATATAGGCGTTATCTTGGTGCACGGTCCACGCCTGTCCACTATAAGCTGTATTTCTTTTTTTATAAATCATTTGGTCGTTTAATCCTACGACAGGCTTTTTTTGTAGATCTTTAACAATACCCACTAAATTGTTATTTGAAATTATATTTCCAAACAATTTCTCTTTTCTATGTACATTTAAATTTATTGGGTAGTCTGGTTTTTCAGCTATATTTTTAACGGCATAACTCTTTATTTTTTGTGCATCTTTTTGCTTTATAAAATTTTGCACTAATAAGTATCCATTAGTTTTATAAAAATTTATTTGTTCGGTTGTTAATTGAATTTTTTTTGTTAGCATTGAGCTTTTATATTTAAAAATTTATATTTTGTAAATGTTTTATGCCTTAAAAAATTAATAATTATTGATAATTTTTTCTTTATTATTGCTAAAAACTTGAATTAACTCTCTTATACCTTGATCTAAGGATATTTTAGCTTTAAAGCCTTTTTTTTCTATTTTATTATTACTAACAAAATAATCCCTTTTATCTGGATCTGATTTATTTTTAATAATTTTAATTTTTAGATTTTTAACTTGTTTCTTTATTTTTTTAGCTAAATCAATTTTGGTAATGTTGGCACTTGAAAGGCCTAAATTAAAAATATCTGATTTTATTTTATCAAAATTTTTTATAGAAAAAATTATACCACTCACAACATCCTTAATATGTATAAAATTTCTTCTAAAATTAGGTTCAAAAACATCAATTAAATTATACTTAACGGCTCGTAAAACAAAATTATTGACCAGCAGGTCACTTCTCATTCTGTAGCTAGCGCCAAAAACTGTTGCGAGTCTAAAACTGACTACATTTTTAAATTTCATTACCTCAGTTTCTGCATCGCATTTAGTTTGTCCGTATAAAGAGATGGGTTTCAGAACACTTTCTTCATCACAATACTTGTTTTTCTCTCCTACTCCATAACCAGAATTAGTTGTTAAATAGATTAACTTATTTTTTGAACTAAGATTTTTTAATATACTTTTTATTGCTTTAAAATTTGTGGATACCGCCTCTTTCTTATTTTTTTTGCATAAAGGTGCTCCTACTAATGCAGCTAAAGGGATAATAAATTCATTTTTATTAATATATTGCTTTAATATTTTTAAATTTCTCACATCTTCATTTATAAATTTAAAATTTTTATTAAAATATAAATGATTTAAAGAACCTTTGTCATACTTCAGTTGATCTACGACAGTTACTTCGTTCCCAAGATTGACGAGTTCGGTTGACAACATAGATCCTATGTAACCCCCGCCACCTGTAATAAGAATTTTTTTCATAACTTTAGACTTCTAAATTTTATCTTCCACCTGATATTGTTATTGTGGTGCCATTTATATATTCAGCCGATTTTGAGGCAAGCCAAATAATTAATTTAGCAACCTCAGCTGGATTGCCTAATCTTGAATTTGGTATTGATTTAATAATAGCTTTATTTTTTCTATTTTCTATTTTTGTATCTATTACTCCAGGAGCCACACAAACTACTCTAATTTTATCCTTACAGAGCTCTTTTGATAGGCCAATTGTAAGATTTTCTATTGCAGATTTTGTTGGAGCATAATGTGTAAAAAATTGCCCGCCAAATTTAGCTGCTGTGGATGACAGGTTAATTATTGATTTCCAATCTTTTTTATTTTTCATAAATTTTAAAGACTGTTTGATCAAATCATAAACTGCAAATACATTTACCTCATAAACTTTTTTAATTTCAGATAATTTCAAATTAGTAAATTTTTTTTTTTCAACATTGTATGCTGCATTGTTTACAAGACAATCAATTATAATTTTATTTTTTTTAAAAAATTGAAATAATTTATTTCTATCTTTTTGAAGTTCAAGATTAACTTTGACAGCTGAGCATTTACCTTTAAATTTTTTACAAAGTTCTATTGCGGCTTTTTTACTTTTATTGTATGTAAAAACTACTCTGTAATTGTTTTTTATTGCTTCTTCTACGGCACATTTACCAATCCCTTTGCTGCCACCTGTAATTAAAATTGTTTTCATGTTAAAAAGAATATATTAGATTATTGAAGTATATTAATTATGAAACAAGGCAAAATTAAAGTTGGAGCAACTCAAATAAATAATGGTTTTTCAGGTCAATTTTATCTACCTTATTCCATAGGCCTTTTATATTCATTCATTCTTCATAATTCTAAAAATCCCAAAAAGTTTGATTTTAATAGCATTATTTATAAGCGGCAATTATTAGACGAATGTTTCAGTCATCTTAAAGATAGAGATGTGGTGCTCTTTAGTGTCTATGTATGGAATGAAAAAATTTCATTAGCAATAGCAAAAAAATTAAAAGAATATGACAATAACAAACTTATTATTTTTGGAGGACCATCAGTTCCTGATAATAAATTCGGAAAAGCGGAGGAATACATTAAAGAAAACTCATTTATTGATATTTTAACACATCAAGAAGGTGAGAGAACAATACTAAAACTTTTAGATGAGTACCCACATAATAATTTAAACGAAACGCCAAATATAAGTTTTTTGGATAAGAATAATAAGTATAAGAATACGCCTAACTTACCAAGATTAACCGATTTTAATAGTGTGCCATCACCGTACCTTACAGGAATGTTTGATAAGCTAATAGAGGAGAATCCTAAGGAAAGATGGCTGGCAAGTTGGGAAACAAATAGAGGCTGTCCATTTTCATGTACATATTGTGACTGGGGTTCAGCAACAAACAGTAAAGTTTCAAGAATGCATTTAGATCGCGTTTATGATGAACTTGATTGGTTTTCAAAAAACAAGGTAGAGTTCATTTTCTGCTGTGATGCAAATTTTGGAATACTACCAAGAGATTATGACATAGCATTGAGAGCGGCTGAAAATAAAAAAAAATATGGCTATCCTCATGTTTTGTCAGTTCAAAATACTAAGAATGCTAGAGAAAGAGCTTATAAAGTCCAGAAATTACTTGCGGATACAGGTCTTAGTAAAGGTGTGACTCTTGCAATGCAAAGTGTTGATCCACATACGTTAGAAACAATTAAAAGAGACAACATCTCCACCCAGGACTACGAAGAACTTCAAAAAAAATTTACTAAAGATGGTATAGCAACATACACAGAGTTTATTCTTGCTTTGCCAGGTGACACTTATGTCTCATTTGCTAATGGAGTTTCTAATGTAATTCAATCAGGTCAACATAATAGAATTCAGTTTAATAACCTGTCTATTTTACCCAATGCAGAAATGGCTGAGCCTGGTAACATAAAAAGGGATGAAATAAAAACAGTAGGTGGACCAATAGTAAATGTGCACGGCTCATTAGATGAAGCACCAGAAGATAGTATTTATGAAAGTCAACAATTAGTGATTTCAACAAGAACCCTCCCTTTTAATGATTGGAAAAAAACACGAGTCTACGCCTCAGTAGCTGAATTCCTTTATTTTAATAAAATAGCTCAAATACCATTGATAGTTTTAAATTCGCTTGAAAAAATTGAATTTAGAGAATTATTTGAACATTTCTTAAATAATAGTGATGAATATGAAACGCTTAAAGAAATAAAAAAAAATTTACAAGAACATGCGGAACAAATTGCTAAAGGAAAAAGTGAATTTTTATATAAAGAAGGTTATCTAGATATATATTGGCCACCAGGTGAATTTGAATATATCAAATTAGTTATAGGTCAAAAATTAGACCAATTTTATGATGAGTTGAAAAAACACTATATTAAGTTTTGTAAATCTAAACTAACTAAAGAAATTTTTGAAGAGAGTTTAGAATTAAATAAAAAACTTATGAGATTACCAGAAGATAAAAAAGATGAGGTTTATGAGAGTAATTTTAATATATTAGAAAATTATCATCAGGTTTTAAAATTAAATAAACCAAAATTTATTTCTAAAAAAAATAAATTTTTAATTGTTAGAACAGATATGAAATTTAACAACGCGCAAGACTGGATGAGAGAAGTTATTTGGTACGGCCATAGAAGTGGTAAATATCTATGTAATATTAAAGAATTAAATGAAACTTCAGAAGATCAAGAAAAATTTTCAAACACAAAAGATTCAGCCAAGTTTAAAGGTGATAGTTTTCCAATGTAATCTAAATTATTGCTTTATCGGTATCTTAGGTTTCAACATTATATTTTTAGAAAATGCTTTATAAACATAATTAATTCGAGATAACTCTTTTTTTTTTAATTTTTTATTGCCATTCTTAATGGCAATATCAATATGTTTTTTTGAATTAGCACCAAATATTAAAGATGACATGTTAAATGAGTTGCAGAATCTGTAACAGGTATTTTCAATAGGCCTACTAGAAATATATTTTAATTTTTTAATATGTTCTTTCCAAAGAAGAACCTGTTTTTTGTCCCATTTATATCTATGGTCATTTTTTTTAAATTTAATATTCTTATCAACAAATTCATTAGTAAAAATACCAAAATTTAAAATTGTTCTAGCAAAAATTTTTACTTTATCTTTTCTTAATAATTTTAATATTTTGGGATCAAGAACTCTCTGGTCAAGAACATTAAAATTACATTGGATTGCATCAAAATTATAGAGTTTTCGTAGCTTAATATAGTCCGCAGGTTGTCTTAAACTTATTCCAATAAATCTAATTGTGCCATCTTTTTTCTTTTTGTGTAGATGCTTTATACACTGTTTGAGATTATTATCATTTGGATCAGGATCATAAAGTTGAACAAGATCAAGATATTTAGTATTTAAATTTTTTATAGATGTTTCGAGTTGTTTATCTATAAGCTTTTTTGAAAAATTTAGTTTTTTTTTGAAAGAAGTGCATCCAACTTTATTAGCTATAAATACTTTTTCTCTAATATCTTTAAAAACGTGACCTAACCTCTTTTCCGCAGATCCATATACATTTGCAGTATCAAAAAAATTAATACCTCGAGCATATGCATATCTCAATAGATTTTCTGCTTTAGTCCTGTTTATATTTCCATAAGAAATATTATTTTTTTCTTCGCCACCTAGTGACCATGTTCCAAGACAATATTTAGATAATTTTTGTTTACCAACTGTAAAATATTTCATAGTTATATGTCATGTATAAAATTAAAAAAAGAAAGCTAATTTTTAAAAACCAAGTTTATAAAGTTTATTCGAATTATATTAAAAGTAAAACTATTAATATTAAAGATTACCTCTCTATCGAAGTAAAAGGGAAAGTTTATGGTGGTGTTTGTTGTATTTTAATAAGAAAAAATAAGATTGGATTAATGAAGGCCTACAGTCCTTTGGCACAAAGAAACTTTTATTCTCTCGCTCAAGGATTTACAGATTATAAAGAAGATATAAAAACTGCAATTAAAAGAGAAGTATCAGAAGAGACTGGAATAAACTTACGGAAAAATAATTTTAAAAAAATTTGCGAGTTATATGCTGTTCAAAGTCTAATTAATTCAAAATTAGCTGTCTTCGTTGCAAAACTAAAAGATTTTGATAAAAATTATTCAAAAAATATTGTGAAGGAAATCGGTGTAGGAAAATTAAATTTTTTTAATATAAAAACATTAAAACAAATGTTAAAAAAACCAAACAAATTTGACTTAGTAACCTATTCTACTTTGTGCTATTATTTATTTTTAACAAGTAAGTGAATTATAGAATTTACCTTTTTAATTATTTCAGTGCTATTAGGCGGTAAATTATCAGTCTGCTTTGAAAACCCTGCACTTTTATTCTTAAGCCCCATTGTAAATATTTTTTTTCCAGATTTTAAACTCAAATCATTAGCGATTGATTTGGCAATACCTGAATCATAATCATCATCAAGCACTAGTCCTCCATATTTGGACGTTTTAAGTTTCTCTATCCAAGAATTTTTTATTTTAAATGGTTTTATCCAGAAAATGTTTGCTATCCCTACAGTGATTTTTTGTTTCTTTAATATGTTTTGAACTTTTATAACTTCAAACCTAGTAATTGAAATAGCAAAAATTATAATATCACATTTACCATTTAATCTATCAGGTAGCTCCTGGGTATTTCCAAAACTGCTTCTGTGCTCTGATGCATATACAACTTCTTCATTTTTGATAAAATGATTATACATAAATTTATACTCACCTGGCGACATGGGACTAAAAATAGTTACTCCAGGCATGCGGAAATATATTGAGTGATGGGAAGAACCAGCAACTGGGCCTATTCCTCCTTCCATTCCAATTCCTCTTATTAACATTGGACAGGGCACTTTCCAGATTTCCTTCGATTTGCATGCATAATTGACAATCATGGGCGCATTATACCAATTAAAGCCTTGATATCTTATTATATAAATTGGTTTTTTCCCCATGAGTGCGGCTCCAACTACTATGCCACCTCCTGCAACGTCTGCCATAGAAAGTTCGATCATCCCGTCTTTTTCATATAGTTCAGGTAGTGTTCCGCCTACCCAACCCACAGCAGTTAGACATTGACCCATAACAATGCCTCTTTTTTTCTTAAGATGAGTTCTGATTATTTCTTTAATTGTTTCTCTAAGTGGTTTAGCCATAATTTTTTAATTTTATTTTTATTAATTTGATCAATATCTTCAGCTTTTTTTCCTAATTTTTTCATCTCATTTTTGTATCTATCAAATGTTTTGAGTGAATCCCGGCCCGCACCAGAATGCCAAAAAAGTCTATTGGTGTTTATGTTTAATAACAAAGGTTGTTTAAAAAATTTATTTTTATGTTTATATATTTCTTCTGGACTGTCCTTGATATCAAAGCTCTGAATCTTAAATGCTTTACCAACATCGTGCATATGCCAATTTCTCCTAATTTTTTTTTCTGTTAAGATAGACAGGTTGTTGTCCTCAATTACAAATACTATTGGTAATTTTTTAGTTGATGCCCACCCTAAGGCAGCTAATACGTAATCTTCTTCTGCAGAAGCATCACCTAAAAAGACTACAGTTGGTCTTTTAGTTGAAAAACACGCGCCAACTCCAATGGGCGCTTGGGTTCCCATGTGCCCATCATGACCAAACATATTAATTTTTTTTGAATGTATCGAAGCAGATCCACCCATGCCATTAGTGCAGCCTTTGTCTGATCCTAATAGCTCTTGAATAAGCTGGTTTATGTCCCCTCCAAAAGAAAGATAAATCGAGTGACACCTGTGTTGAGGAAATATTAAGGGTTTGATTTTTAATTCTTTAATTAAATTAGAAATTGTTGATGATATATATTCTTGTCCTGCTGACAAATAAATAGGAACTTTAATTTTTTTTTCCTTTGAGTGTTTAAATGTCTCTTCTTCAAAGTTCCTGCATAAAGATGCTCTTTTAAAAATATTAATTTTTTGAGAAAAACTCAACATAAAGAAATACTCAATATTGTAATAGAAGGAACGGGCTTAAAGGAATTTGCAAGTTTTTTAATTGTATTTGTTCTTACGATATCTCCTGGAGCTAAAACAAGATTTTTTGAATTTATTCCTAAGCCACCATCAAGAACAGCATAAATTTCTTTTTTATTTGATAAATTACTTTTTAAAATTTTTTTATATTTTTGAATTTTAAATTTACAATTTTCAAATTTAAAATTTTTAGTATTTTTATTTATCCTCAAAGAATTTTTTGGGAGCTGAATTATATTTTTTTTATTTTCGTAAGGTTTTTTTTCTCTTCCGTAATTATCCTTAAATCTAATTAAATTTTCTTTATTGTTAGGAGTTTCAATCTCAATAATCTGTACTCCTTTTTTTGATAAAGCTTTCGTGGAATGAAACAAACCAGGTCTTATCATCATTTTATTTAACGCATTAATTTTTTTTTTTTTATAAAAACCAACATCCATCACAACGGCACCATTTAGTAAAATAAATCCAGTTTTTTTAAGAGGATGGCAATGCAGCGAAGTCGCTTTTTGGTAGGTAATATTTAAAAACCAAGCAGCAATTTTCTTATTTTCATAAATTAAATATTCAGAACCCCAAGGTTTTTTTACTAACTTATTATAAAATTTATTTTTTTTACTAACCATAAAGAATATTTTACAACTTTATTTTAGTTTGTAAAAAACTTTTAAAGCCGTTGCCATCCAAGGACCCATATCTTTATAATGCGCAGTTGTAATTATGTTTTCATCTACTACTGCTGGTTTGTCCTCATAAATGGCACCTGCATTCACAATGTCATCTATCATGCTGTAATACCCAGATATTTTACGACCCTTAACTACTTTTGCTGAAATTAATAATTGTGTCGCACTACATATACAGGCAATTATTTTTTTCTGCATATTAAATTCTGATATAAAATTAATGATTTTTTTGTTTTGTCTTACTTTTTCCATAGACTTTACTCCGCCAGGTAAAAGTAAAAAATTATAGTTTTTAGAATTGGCTTCTTCAATGTTCACTAATTTTTGATCTTTGTTTGGGGGAATGTCCGTTCCAAGAATACCTTTAACAAATTTTTTTTCGTTTAAACAAACATCGACATCAAAATCTTCCTCTAACAGTCTGTAGTATGGATAAATAAACTCCTGGTCTTGAACTAAATTTCCACTAATAATTATTGCTTTTTTCATTGTGTTATTATTTTTTATAATGGCTTTTATACCATTTTATTGTTTTTTCTATACCTTTATCTAAAGAAATTTTAGGTTTCCACCCAAGTTCCTTGGAGGCTAATTTAAAGTCTAGTTTAACAAAAGTATTAAGGGAATTAAAAGATTTTTCATGTTCTATCTTTAATTTTCTTTTTGAAATCTTTATTATTTTTTTAACTAATGTATTAACAGATACATACTGCCCTATTCCACAATTATAAATTCTAAAATTTTTTTTTTGTTTTAAGATAGCTTTGTCAACAAAATCAATAAAATCATCAATATAAAGTAGATCTCTTTTTTCGTTACCTTTTCCAAGAACATTCACATATTTTTTTGAATTTAAAACTTTGTTAATTGTTGCTCCAAAAACGTGAGATTTTTTTAAATCAAATTTATCAAAAGGACCGTATAAATTTGAATGTCTAATTATAGTAAATTTAGTTTTTGAAATATTGCTAAAAAATTCAGACATTTTTTCCATATAAATTTTCATCCAAGCACCACCAAAATATTTTGGATAAATCTTATCATTTAAGTCTAAATCTTTTTCTTTAAGAGTTTTTAGGGATGATTTGTACATTAGTGTACAACTCAACATTATCAAATGTTTAATCTTATTTTTAAACGAAGATTCTATAACTATAGAGTTTATTATATTGTTTTCAGTTACATGGATATAAGGTCTAGCAACAATATCTTTAGCGCCTGAGGTAATAGCAGCACAATTAATTACTATATCTTTATTTTTAAACAATTTATCTGTTCTAACTCTATTAAAAATATTATGTTTATATAGTTTAATATTTTTAATATTCGGTTTTTTGTTTAAATAAGTTCCATAAAGCTGAATATTTTTTTTTTTTGAAAAATAAAAAGCTAGATTTCTTCCTATAAAACCACCACAACCTAAAACTAATATTTTTTTCATATTAAATTATATTTAAAAAAATTCATTTTAATAAATTAAGTATAATGTCTAAACTATAAGCAAAATTACTTATTTTTATTATTTATTAAGAGTCTTTTATAATATAGTCTATTTTAACATTACTAGCAAAAATTCACTATTCAAAAGTTGGTAATTTATTAAAATTTATAAATATAAAGTAAATATTTTAAAATAAATAAATTTTACTGACTTTATAAAAATGAAAATTTAACATATAATATTTTGTACATTAGATCTTTAGTAAAAATATTAACAAATAATTAAAATGATAATTACCAGAACTCCCTTTAGGATATCTTTTTTTGGAGGAGGAACTGACTTCCCTGATTGGTATAATAAATATTCTGGAAAAGTAATTTCAACGACAATTGATAAATATTGTTATATTTCATTAAGAAAGTTACCGCCTTTTTTTAAATACAAATATAGAATTAGATATTTTAAAAAAGAGGAGGTTGAAAAAATATCTCAAATTAAACATTCAAGTGTTAGGGAAAGCCTCAATCATTTTAAATACAATGATTCTTTAGAGGCTATTCATTTTGCAGATCTACCGGCACAGTCTGGCCTCGGTGCCAGCTCAAGTTTTACTGTAGGTTTTATTAATGGTCTTAAGGCTTTACAGAGTCAAAGAATTTCAAAAAAAAATCTTTATGTTGAAGCAATTTATGTTGAGCAAAAAAAAAGCAAGGAAGCTGTTGGCTCGCAAGATCAAGTGGCAGCTGCTTTTGGTGGCTTTAATATAATTAATTTCTCTAAAAGCTCAGTCGAAGTGTCTCCGGTAATAAATGATAAAAATATTAAAGAATTAGAAAAAAGTATTTTTCTAGTTTTTACTGGTTTTATAAGAAATGCTCAAACAATAGAAAAAAATAAAATACAAAAAATTAATTATAATCATGAATATTTTAAACAAATACTAAATATTTCTCATGTAGCTGAAGAAAAAATATATTCTTCAAAAAATATAATATCTGATTTTTCAGAATTACTTTACAAACATTGGTGGTATAAAAAAAAATTAGCTTCAAGTGTAACTAATCCGCATATTGATAAAATTTATAATTACGGAATAAAAAATGGTGCATATTCTGGAAAACTCTTAGGTGCTGGCGCAGGTGGGTTTATGTTATTTTTAATAAACCCAAAAAAAAGAGAATATTTTGAAAAAAAGTTTAAAAAATTTACTGTTGTTCCAATAAAGTTTGATAATTTAGGTTCACAAATTATTTATCATCAAGATACAAATATTTAAACTTGATTACTTAGTTCTTGTAAAAGGTTCTTAAGTGAATTGTTGAGACTTTCTTTTTGCTTCCAGCCAGTATCTCTAGAAAATTTTTTAATATTCGGAAGTTGCAGGGTAACATCCTTTATTCTAATTAATTTTTTGTCGATTTTTTTTTTTACTTTTACTCTGCTAATATCTAAAAGCTTATTAAGAACCTCCTTAACTGTAAAAGCTTTAGTGCCGCCGATATTATATATCTCTCCAACTTTACCTTTTTTAGCTACGAGCCAATACGCTTTCATAGCATCGTTTAAAGACAAAAAACTTCTGATACTATTAAGATTGCCATGTTTGAGAATTTTGTTTTTTCTATTTTTAATTTTTAGTATTTGCAAAGCAAAAGCAGATTGAAATAAATTATTTCTTCTTGGATTAATATAAGTAAACATTCTTGTGATTATTATTTCCAAATTATAAACTTGGCTATACATTTGCGCTGATATGTCTTGGTACGCTTTTGAAACAGCGTAGGGACTAACTGGTCGCATTTTTAAGTCTTCTTTAATTGGTACCTCATGAGGCATTACATTTCCATAAACTTCAGAGGTGCTGCAGTGAATTATGAGCGTTTTAAGCTTTAATACACGCACGGCTTCTAACAAATTTAATGTGGAATTATAATTACTGTTAATTATCTCTTTAGGAAAATCAAAAGAAAGTCTTACATCGGGGTTTGAAGCAAAGTTATATATTAGATCTGGTTTAATTTTTTTTAAAGTTTTTTTTAAATTTTTAAAGTTATTCAAGTCCAATTTATAAAATTTAATTTTTTTTTTATATTTTTGTTCTAGTAATCTTTTATTACCAGCGGATCTATAGAAACCAAAGATTTTAATTTTTCTATTATAATTTAAAATGTACTCAGCTAGATAACTTCCGCCTGCACCGGCTATACCTGTTATTAAACATTTTTTAAAATTCCTATTTATTTTATTCAAAATATTCCTTTTAAATTTTAATAGAATTAAGATAGTTACAGATTTTAATAATTTTTTCTTTTTTTAAAACGGGAAAGTTACCAATATAGTATCCAAAACTATGTACATGTTCAACGTTCTTGAAATTTTTAAAATTTATATTGCCTATAAAATTTTTTAAGTAAGGCTGCCTTAACTGATTACCGCCTCCTGCATTACCTCTCCTAAATTCTATATTTGCCGCAGATAGTTTCTTTTCAAAAAAATCTCTTTTTGAATAGTTGTTAGTTCTCAATATTATTGGAAATGCATAATTGCAGCTTCCTTCTATTTTATATTTTGTAAAATATTTAAATGGGTCAATTTTTTTTAAAAATAAATTAAAATTATCAATTCTTTTTTTATTGTTTTTGTCTAAATTTTTTAATTGATTTATGCCTATTGTGGCACCTATTTCATTATTTCTAAAATTTAATGTTGGGTATAAAAAAATAAATTTGGGTGGCAAGTCTCTATATTTACTAATCATTTTTTTTTCAAAATTTTTATTTTTAGACTCGCGAACCATACCGTGAGATCTTATTATTTTTGAGATTTCATAAATTTTTTTTTCATTAGTACAAATCATACCGCCTTCTATCGTGCTCATATGGTGCGCATAATAAAAAGAAAAATTAGAAATTAAGCCATATGTCCCAAGTTTATTTTTTTTATGTTTCGCTCCGTGACTTTCGCATACATCTTCGATTAAGTGTATTTTTCTTTTCTTTAATTCTTTTAAAAGATTATCAGTTAATCCATTAAAACCTTGAGCGTGGGTTATAAAAACGGCTAAAGTTTTTCTATTAATTTTTTTTAGAACTTGGTTGATATCTAGTGATAAGTTTGAGAGATTGATATCAACAAAAACTGGTTTAAACCCATTCATTATTATTGAATTTACATCAGAAACCCAAGTTAAAGTCGGTACTATAATTTCATTTTTAAAAGAATCTTTATTTAGAATTTTTAATATTTTTATAGTTAAATAGTTAGCAGAAGATCCAGAGTTGACAAAAGTTGAGTATCTAACGCCTAACCATTTAGACCATGCTTTTTCAAATTTATCAACTTGTGTAGACTGGGTTAAAATAATATTTTTTTTTTTAAACAAATTTTTAACTTTCACCAAATCTGTCTTAGTAAAATTATTATACATCAAAGGATGATTAATTTTCATTGGGTCTATTTTAAATCTTAAAATTTTTTTTTAGGATATTATTTTTTTTCTTTTTTCTTATATAATATAAAATATTAATAAAATACTTAAAAAAATTTAATATATAATGATTTTATTACTTTTTTTTATTAAATTGTAAATAAGAATGTTATAAACAAATGTGAAAATTAATAGAACAAATATTTTTTTTTCAACTTTACTAATTCTTGCTGCTTGTTTCTTTTCATTGTCTTACAATCTTGAAGCTAGGATCCTTGCGGAAGGAACAATTCAATCCGGGCAAATAAATTACCCAAATGGATTTAATTTATATCGTGTTATAAGCATTAATTCTTGGTCGTTACCCATTCAAATAATAAGTATTTTAGTAAAAATTAATATAAGTCCTTTAATTATATCTAAAATAATTCTTTTTACTTCCACTCTTATGTTTTTAATAGGAGTTTTTTTAATTACTAAATTTTTTACAAAATTAAATCTTGTAGCTTTTTTAGTTTCTTTTTTAGTAATTTTATTAAAAAAAAATTTTGGTCATTTAGACTATCCGACTATGATTTTTTCTGAAAACTCAAACGGTATGATAGCTCAAGCAATGTTCACCATGGTGTTTGGTTTTTTGATAAATAATAACTTAAAATTAGGTTTTTTCTTTTCTGTTTTGCTTATACCTGTGCACCTTACAATAGGTCTCTGGTTAAATTTTATAATTTTTTGTACTTTAATTTCAAGATTTAAAATATATAGAAATATAATCTTAAATAAAAAAAATTTTTTTTTTATTTTTGTAGCTTCAGTAATAGTCTTAATTAGTTTTTTCTATTCTTTTTCTCAAAAATTACCATTTGATGCGCCTTACGATTTAGAAATATATAAAACTTATATGGAGGTTTGGGACGGTCATAGAACAGGTTACGGATTGTACTCTAATTACATTAACTATGAGTATATAAGTAAAACTTTAACGTTAGTTTTGTTAATCTCAATTTTTTTAAAACTAAAATTAAATAAAGATAATTATAATTTTGGACTTAGTGCTCTGCTAATAAATTGTATATTTTCTTTTTTTTTATATATTTCTTATAAATTTTTTTATGTTTTTTTTCCAGATCTTATTACGAGAACAATACCAACTAGATTTTTTTTATTACATTCTATTATTGGTTGGCCAATCATTTTTTCAATTTTATTTGTATTAATTAGATCTATGATTCCAAATTTAAAGTATGTTCATATTTTTTTTACTCTAATTTTAATTCTTCATTTTGCTCAACATCACTCTACTTTTATAGAAAGATATAATGGAATAAAATATAATCTGTCAATTTTATATTCTTACAAAATAAATAATGAGTTCTGGTATAAAATTAAAAATATTAATATAGATGGATTTGTATTGGGTAGTTCTGGTTTTGACACATGTGTTAAAACTATCGCTTTAGCAAAAAAACCTTTATTTTTTTGTCCGCAATCACTAGATTTGATACCTTATTTTCCTAGTGCTGCAACAACTGTAAAAAAAATTGTAGAAGAAGTTTATAATATACCTTTTGACAATCCTAAAGTTAAACATTTGGGTGGTATACTTAACGATGACCTTAAGCCGTCATTTCAAAATAAATCGTATAATGATTGGATCTACTTAAAAAATCAATTCAATATAACAAGTTTAATTGTTCCAAAAACATGGCAAATTAAATTAAAAATATTTTTATCAAATGATAAATATAATTTTTATATAATTCAATAAAGTCGAGTAACTTTGTTTAAGACAGATTTAATGTTTGTGAAAGTTTAAGCTTAATATCACCTGATAATTTATCTGGAAAATAAATCAAACCACAGATACGTCTCATTAAACTAGACTCATATGTATCTACACTTTGATCTGAAATAATAATTTTCCATAAATGTTCAATGATTTCTGTCTTAACTTCTAAAGATTCTTTTTTCACAGCGCTAGTAAAATTAAATAACTGAATAGAGTCTGCCTCTAATTTTTCAGCATCCTGTAAAATGTCTTTACAATCTTTTTCATTGTAAGAAAAAGACATGATAAAACTCTTAATTATTCTTCTTTCTTTTTCAGTATAAAGTTCATCAACCTTAGCAACGTGCACTAACAATGCAGTTATTTTTATTAAATTTTCTTTTTCCATAATTAATTCCTTTCTATAACTCCTATCACTTTAAAGTTTTTATCCGCAACTATAATCGCACCAGAACTTACGGCAATACTAAGCACTTCTGAAATAACAACATAATGCGTTACAAAAACTATATTTTTTTTACTATTCCAGTTTTTAACAAAAGATTTTAATTCTTTCATTTGTTCGTTTCTATTTTTTGCAAATTTATAAGAAAAGAAAGAGTTTAAAGCATTGAAAGTTTTATAATTTTCAAAAGCATTTTTTGCTGTACTTTTACACCTACACCATTCGCTAGAAAGAACTAAATCAATAGAAATTTTATTATCTCTAAAAAATTGACCAATGCGCTTAGCTTGTGCAATACCAGAATTGTCTAAATTTCTCTGTGTCGAACAATTTGTAATATCAAAATTTTCAGGATCTCCTTCTCCTGGGGCAGACGCATGTCTAATAAATATTAACTTACCACCTTCTTCTAAAGCACTGATAATTTTTGTATTTGCGAAAGTAGAGTTCCAAAAACACAGAAAAAACAAAAATATAAGGTATTTTTTTATTTTCATGTCATTGACTATTCTAATATCAAAGCTATAGTTATTTTGTACTTATAAAACAAGTGCGCCATTCACATGGATCAAAAGTGACTCATCTACATGAGTTAAAAGTAGGTAAACTTTAACAGTGAGGTAAACCTATGCTTAAGATCAAAGATCATCTAATGAAGACGATCAAAAAACAACACTCAAATGACCAAAAAGAAAAAGCGATTGAAAAAAGAAAAACTGCCGTTGAAGCTTATGGCAACGGCACAACTGGTTACAGGATTAAAAAAGGACCTAATAAAGGAAAAATCTTAGGTCATATTTCGACTAAGGGTAATAATAATTTTTAATTCATTGAACACTAAAAGAAGGGATTTTTTCCCTTCTTTTAAAATAATTTCAATCCTACGACACCGAGAAAAATCAACAGAATAGAAAATACTTTATAAAGATTAATTTTATCTTTTAAGTAAAAGTAACCAATCAATATTGCAAAAATAATACTAGACTCCCTTAAAGCGCTAACCATGGGAATTGGTGCCTTCGTAAAAGCCCATACTGTTATTACATAAGCAAGATAAGAAAAACTACCACCAATCCAAAAAATAAATTTTCCTTCGGTCAAAGTCTTTTTCAAGATATTTTTTTGTTTTCTAAAATGTAAAACAATAGGAAAAAATAAAGCACTAAAAACAAACACCCAGCTCATATAACTAATAGCAGATCCGCTTAGTCTTGCGCCATAACCATCAACGACGGAATAAATTCCAATAAAAACTCCTGTGGCTAAAGAAGTGTAAAGTATTTTGTGATTTTTAAGAACGGACTTACTGAACAGACCAATTAAAATTACCCCTGCTGAAATAAGTAAAATAGATAAAATAGTAAATGCTTTTAAATAAACCCCTAAAAAAATAATTGAGATTACAGTTGCAACTAGGGGACCAAATCCACGAGCAATTGGATAGACCGTTGTAAATTTTCCTGTCTGATAAGCTGTTAAAAGAAAGTTTTGATAACCTTGGTGAATTAAAGCACTAACAATAATGAAGGGAAAACTTTCAATACTTGGTGGTGGCAAAAAAATTATAGCAATAATGCAAGCTGGAACATGTCCATAAACAATTGCAGGAATAGATACATTTTTATTTTTATATTTACTAGCCATGCTATTCCAAATAGCGTGCAAAATGGCTGAAAATAAAACTGTAATAAAAACTATTGTATCCATTAAATTTCAAATATTCATATACGATCTATTAACATAAGTTAAGTCATCCTTATTGAATAGTTCGTTGTAATTATAGTTTTTTTGATTTAGTAAATTATAAGTATGAATAAATTTAATTTGAATAATAGAACAGCTATTGTCACTGGTGGTGCTCAAGGTTTTGGGCTCGCTATGACTAAGCGGTTTTTAGACTCGGGAGCAAGTGTAATTATTTGGGATTTAGACAAAGTAGCAGCTGAAATAACGATGAAAAAATTAAACAATCGAAAATTATCTTCAACAATCATTGACGTTACTAATTTTGAGCAAGTAAGCGCTGAAGTAGAAAAAGCTACTAGAGATAAGAAAATAGATATTTTTATAAATAACGCAGGTATTGCAGGTAAAAACACTACAGTTTGGGAATATCCAGTTGAGGAGTGGAAAAAAGTTTTAGAATTAAATCTCAATGCTGTTTTTTATTGCTTAAAAGCAATCACACCACATATGATTAAAAATAATTATGGGCGAATTGTAAATATTGCATCGATTGCCGGCAAAGAAGGTAATCCTAATGCCTCGGCCTACAGTACTTCAAAAGCAGGTGTAATTGGCCTAACTAAATCTTTAGGTAAAGAGTTAGCCAACAAAAATATAGCGGTAAACACTGTAACGCCAGCTGCAGCTAAAACTAGAATTTTTGATCAGATGACAAAAGATCATATTAATTACATGCTGTCTAAAATTCCAAGAAATAGATTCATTCTTGTTGAGGAGTTGGCTTCACTTGTCACGTGGTTAGTAAGTGAGGAAAATTCTTATACTACAGGAGCAGTATTCGATTTAAGCGGTGGTAGGGCGACTTATTAAAAGTTAAAAAGCTTATCTATTATGAAAGAATCATATCTTTATTTACTAACAGGAATAGCAATTGGGCTGATTGTTTACCTCGCTGGTAAATATATTTTTTAAACTTAAGAAATACATTAGTAAAGAGCCAAGAAAGAAGGCTCCTAATATAAACATCTCAACTTTTACCCAATATATGCTGTTTTTTGACATGCTTTTAATAATTAAAAAATTAGTGTACATGGCAGTAAATAAATTAAATAAAAAAAATGACATACAAAGAATTTTTAGAAACTTTAGAGGAACTTCAGTTAGACTTGGACTCAGCTGCTGAGGGTTTAGATTTAGAAATCTCAGATATTGAAGCCTGGGAAGAAGAAGAAGAAATTCCAAAGTCTGCAGAAAAATGGGTTAAAAAAGAAAAGGTTGATTTCGCAGAACTACATAATTCTAATGAGGATGATGGTATAGACGAAGAAGAGGATGACGATCTAGATAAAGTCGACAATGATGATGATGATTTAGATTTTGATGACGAAGAAGAAGAAAAATAATTTTAATCTCTTTTCAAATCTGGTAATGCTCTCATTTTTTCATTAAAAACATATCTTTCAAAAAATAAATTAAAAATTTGATAGATTTTAAACATCACTAAAGAAATTAACAAACTAAAGAT
>Ga0115004_10000665_pt1 | contig 26670 bp, 29 predicted proteins | sample ArcticOcean_MG_C_10_FD_88737 | JGI IMG/M metagenome (GOLD analysis project Ga0115004, IMG submission 88737) | Marine microbial communities from western Arctic Ocean - ArcticOcean_MG_CB11_90 | ecosystem: Environmental > Aquatic > Marine > Oceanic | place: Arctic Ocean: Canada Basin | collected... | reverse complement strand
GTGGGCGACAGGCCGCAAGGTGTGGCAGGGGACTGTAACTCCCTCGCGGAGACGCACGCCTGGTTCGATTCCAGGGTCGCCCACCACTTTCCATTCATTAGGAAATTTGCGGGGGGATGCACGCTTTTGTTCAAAGCGTTTGTGCGCGTCATATGCGGCGACCCCAACTTTTGTTTCATTCTTGTGCCGTTCCGACAGAACCAAACCCTGTTTCACCCCCGTATTTCAACGACAGATTAGCATTGTGACCACGCCAAAGGCCATGGCCACCAGCGGCCAACGCGTCATTGATGTCAAACGCAAAATTTGGATTTAAGAGCCAGATCATTGCGCCTTAAATCCGTCAAACGAGATGCCGCAAATGAACACCGAAGGCTCACGCAAGAAGTGCTGAAATGATAAACACTTACCACCGCGCAGCGGCACACGCGCAATTTGTCGCGCACAGCTTGCGCCGGCAACGCCGTATTTGTCAGTTTTTTTTGAGACATTGGTAATCTGCGCAAAAAATTATGCTTGCAGCGCGATTACAAATAATCTTGCGCAAAACAGCAATTTTTGCATATACATTGCGGGTGCGCGCCGCCAAACGATAGGGCTTTCAATCCCTACATACTGCGCTTGGGCACAGTACGCCCAAAAGTCGCTTGGCTCTTTTGACGTTCGCTGTCACAAAGACAAATAGCGATCCTACGGCTCCACTTGATATTGCATATCTAACCCTACATATCGCCCCTAGCGAGATAAACAAAAAATAAGCATGGCGATTTCCCAAAAAAACCGTCCTTGAAAAGCGATGAACAAAGAAAAGTAGGAGGTATTGGCATACCGAACCTCCGCAGGAAAATGAACGAAAATACCTCATGAAAAAAGATGATTTGACGACAGGTCCGATGGCCTCGCATTTTCGTACGCTTGCCGTGCCAGCCGCTTTTGGGATGCTATTTACGACACTTTATAACGTGGTAGATGTCTATTACGCAGGCCTGCTTTCAACAGAAGCACAGGCCGGGCTTGCAATAGGCTACCAAGCATTTTTCATCCTGATGGCGGTGGGATTCGGCCTCAGCTCGGCACTCAGCACCCTTGTCAGCAATGCCAAAGGCAGCGGCGATGACGCCGAGGCCCAGCGCTATGTGGTGCAAGGCTTAGCGTTCGGCGTGGGTATCACCGCATCATGCATGATAATTGGCTGGTTCCTTGGACCGGTACTGATCATCTTGGTCTCAGAACCCGGGGCGTATCGCGACGCGGCGCTGGGATATTTTCATTGGCTTATTTTTGCTTTGCCCGGATTTTTACTGGCTTATGGCGGCAACGGGATCTTACAGGCGCACGGCGACAGTCGTAGCATGCAACGCGCCCTTATGGTGGCGTTTGTGGCCAACATTGGGCTCAATCCTCTATTCATGTTTGGCCTGCCCGACTTTTGGTCTGGCATGGGGTTCAATGGTATCGCCGCAGCCACCATCATCAGCCAAACTGGCGTCATGGTCTATATTGTGGTCCGAATCTTTCAGCTTGAGATTATGCAGTCTGTTTCGATCGCCGCTTTCCGACCTGACAAAGACAGCTTTAAAAAGATTTTTGAACAGCTGTTGCCTGCCAGCTCGGCAATTATGGTCATGTTCGTATCCGGTTTCGTCGTTCAGTTTGCTCTCAAGACCTTTGGTGGCCATGCGGTTGCAGCTTACGGTGTTGCTTTGAGAATAGAACAGATCTTTTTGTTGCCAGTTCTTGGTATGACGGGCGCACTCTTGCCAATTGCAGGGCAGAACTTTGGCGCCCAAAAATATGACCGCGTGCGCGAAGCTTTAAAATATTGTTGGGCTGCCGGCTTTGTGATGACTGCGGTTGCGACGCCCATTTTATTGTTTGGTGGCAGCTTTGCGATGGCACTGTTCAGCACTGATCCCGATGTTATTCGCGCCGGCAGCAGCTATCTGCGCGTCGACGCTTTTTTATTCCCAATCTATATGATGCTTTTTTCGATAAACTCACTGTTACAAGCGTTTAAACAGGCAATTTGGACACTGTGGATCAGCATCTACCGCCAAGGGTTTGCTGTGGCATTTTTTATTTGGGTGTTCATAAGCTTCACAGATTTTGGCGTGCAGGGCGTTTGGTTTGGCATTGCCACGGCAGTAACAAGCGGTTGGGTACTGTCTCTTATCATCGTCCGAAACGTCGCCAGAAAACAGATTGGCGGCTTGCTGCCTACGGCTCTGGCAAGCCCGCCCCAAAATGTCTAAGCCGCCAGAACAGAAGATTTCGCCCGATTGCGAAGGAAGGCTCGCACAATCTCACCCGATCTGCACCATCACATCGGACCAAATAGAAGATGTTGCGCGCGCTTCGCGCAATGGGTCACGGCCGTGCTCAGGCACCAGTGCCCGCGTTATAGTCATGGGCGCATCACAGGACGAACATTAAGATAGAAAAGACACACACAAACGCCTTCATTCCCCGAATGCTTTATCATTTGATTATTTCAATAGCCCGTATGGCCGATGTGTTTTGTACTTGGTTGCATTGATCGCATTTTGAGCTATTTTCCAATAAAACATACGCGAGACTTAAATGAACAACACTCCAGAGACACCCAACCAAGACGAGCCCGCACCTAAGAAAAAGTCTGATGCAGCGATGAGCGGGATGGTCGCGACCTATGCGCTGTTATTCGCCTTCGCCTTTACTGCTATTATTGTTTGGATTTCAGCCGGTTAGGGTAGAATGGATAATCACAGCCATCCTGGCAACGCAAACCGGCCACGCTGCCCAAGGTGTCAATCGCCCTTGACCACTGTTGTCGTTCACGGACATGAGCAATGCGTCATTTGCAAATCCAATATCTTCGAATGCTGTTCAGGCGATACCTGTGAGACAGACCATAATTTGTCTTTGGGGTACAGCAGGACATAATATAGCGCAATTGATCCCGCATGGGCCGCGTCTTATTCAACCTGTCGCCCTGAGCCCTTTGGGTTACAACCAACCTTGGTAGCTGTCGCCAATGGCAGCTAAAGCGATCAAAAAGTGGTCATGATTTTATTCAATGACTTTTTAATTTTGGCAACTTTTGGCACTTTTGCATCAGGATTGGCACGACCAACGGCAATAATCGCTACAGGCGTTTCAGAACTGGGACGCTCAAGCAGGTTATTTAAAAACTTCATCGGGTTTGGCATATGGGTCAAAGCCACAAGTCCCGCGTGATGCAGCGCTGAAATGAGAAAGCCGCTTGCAATGCCTCCACTTTCAGGAACATGGAAATTTTTTTATTTGGTGCCATCTTCAAACGCGCGCCACCGCTGCGCAAAAACCACGATCAACCAAGGCGCAACGGTCAAATGTGGCCGGTCCGCGTCGGTTCCGAGAGGTTTGAGTGCTTTTATCCATTCATCGCCACCTCCACCCTCATAAAGTTTTTTTCTCTTTTTTTCTGCAGCAACCCATATCTGATGTTTAATTTCCGGGTCTGAAATTGCAACAAAATGCCGCGGCTGATGGTTGGCGCCCGAAGGCGCAGTACCGGCGGTGCGGATACAGGCTTGTATAATGGCCTTGGGAACGGGCTGGCCGTTAAAATATCAGACACTATGGCGTCGCTTCAAGCAGTCTTAGTAAACCTGAGCTTCGCACAGCATCTGTTGGTTACTGCGTGACATGTGACCTGGAAGATCAAGTGTCTCATAGACGATTTTTTTCCCGTGAAAACACTCTCACCTCCTGCAAGAATTATGGCCGTAATCCACATCGTAAACTGGGCCACAACCCCGCATAATAGGAACTTACAGTTATCATGGAAATTAAACCCAAAAAATGCAACAAACAAAAGCGCTGCGCGATCCTGACTCAAAACTTTAAAATCGAGCTGACGATACCCGCACGATATGTCTTTTATCAATAAACAACTAGAATCACATATTCGTTGGTTTCAAAAGTGCTAGATAAACACTGCGATTAACACTACAAAAAATCCGCTGTGAGATGAGAAACTCCCGAATAGATTGCAGCACACACTGTAAAACGCCAGCTTTGGTATTTTCCAAAAACCTATGTATGACATAATCTTTGCAATACCAAGAAGCCATTACCGCCACTGTGGAGTGACCAATGACCCAAGACCGTAAAACCACGTCTGCGCAGCAACAGATGCAGCCACCCGCTAAAGCTTTGTTAGAACCGGCACCTAGATCAAACGGCGACAGTCAACTGTTTGACGGTGATGAAACTATGTTCAAACAGCACGTCTCAGGGCTCAAAATTTACGGTGAATATGGTGTGGGGCGCTCGACAGAATGGCTTTTTCGCACCACAGACGCACAGATTTACAGCATCGATTCTGACGCTCTGTGGGTAAAGTCTGTCCAGCAGAATTGTCAGTACAGTGACCGGCTACACCTGCAGTATTGTGACGTTGGCCCCGTTGGCGATTGGGGGTGGCCACTGGATGACGCAGGCCGTGACAATTATGCGCGCTATACCAATGCTTGGTGGCGCGACGGCATCAAGCCCGATTTGGTCCTGATCGATGGCCGCTTTCGTGTCTGTTGTTTTTTAACGTCCCTTAAATATGCAAAGACCGGTACAAAGATTATTTTCGATGACTATTTCAACCGACCCGAATATCATTTGGTCGAAGAGTTTTTGAAGCCGACTGAGGCATGTGGCCGTCAGGCGCTGTTTGTCAAAACCAACGGTGCAGACCAAACAGGCGCAGAACTGGATCGTGTCATCGATCACTTTCAATTCGTAAAAGAGTGACCTTGTACCGCCCGCTGCCGGTCTGCAGCTGATTTGGCCTCTGGCATTTATCTCAAAGACTGTGTAACCGATCCAGCATGATTACATCTCTGACAATACGCCGCGCCGATGATTGGCATCTGCATCTGCGCGATGGGGCAATGCTGCCCGCCGTGCTGGCCGAAACTGTCCGTCACTTCAGCCGAGCAATCATTATGCCCAATCTCATGCCACCCGTGACAACCGGCGCACAGGCCGCAGCTTACCGCGACAGAATTTTGGCTGCCCTGCCCGAAGGTCAGACTTTTGAGCCGCTGATGACGCTCTATCTCACCGAGGATACCGACCTTGACGACCTGACAGCGGCCCATGCAAGTGGCTTGATCAAAGCCGTCAAATTATACCCCGCGGGTGCGACCACCAATTCCGCCTCAGGGGTACATAACTTTGAGACCATTCGCCCGGTTCTTGAGCGTATGGCCGAGATTGGCTGCCCATTATGTGTGCACGGCGAAGTCACAGATCCAGAGGTTGATATCTTTGACCGCGAGGCCGTTTTTATAGATCGCGTGCTGACACCGCTGCGCCGTGCCACCCCCGAATTGCGGGTAATCATGGAACATATCACCACCTCGGACGCAGTTGAATACGTCAAGGGCGAGACCAGTAATTTGGCCGCCACCGTGACCACGCACCACTTGATGATCAACCGCAACCACATTCTGGCCGGCGGCATAAAACCGCATTACTACTGCTTGCCGGTGGCGAAACGCGAAACCCACAGGCTGGCCCTGCGCTCAGCAGTGACATCTGGCAATGCAAAGTTTTTCCTCGGCACGGATAGCGCCCCACATGTGGATGCCGCAAAAGAACAGGCCTGCGGTTGCGCTGGATGTTTCACTGCCACCAACACAATGGCCATTCTGGCACATGTGTTCGAACAAGAAGCCGCGCTTGACCATCTAGAGGCCTTCACCTCACGCAATGGTCCGGCCTTCTACGGCTTGCCAATTAATACCGAAACCATAACCCTAATCAAGGGCGAAGTGGTACAGTTCCCCAAAAAGATCGCCTCAGAAGACGGCCCGATAACAGTGTTCGACCCCGGCGTCGACATTCACTGGCAGGTCAAAGAATGATCTCATATCCCACCGCCATCATCTTGCGCCCCACAACAAACTGCACCCGCTGCCACATCCTTTCAAGAAAGGGCCCAAAATGACCGTCTCAGCCCCCCATTCATCGCAAGAAATTGCCCGACTCACGGCGCGGATGTTGCTGGAAATAAAGGCCGTGCATTTCAATGCAGCCGAGCCTTTCACCTTGGCCTCAGGTCTCCCCAGTCCGACCTATATCGATTGCCGCAAAGTGATCTCGTTTCCCCGCGTGCGCAGCGCACTGATGGATTTCATGTGCCAGACCCTGAGCCGCGATGCTGGTTTTGAGGCGTTTGACAATATTGCTGGTGGCGAAACCGCCGGTATTCCCTTTTCTGCGTTGGTGGCCGAACGTCTGGCGCTGCCGATGAGCTATGTCCGCAAAAAGCCCAAAGGTTATGGCCGAAATGCCCGAATCGAGGGCAATATGTCCGAGGGACAACGGGTCTTACTGGTCGAAGACCTGACCACCGACGGCGGCAGCAAACTGTCGTTTGTCGATGCGATACGCGAGACCGGTGCATCCTGCAGCCACACGGCCGTAATCTTTAATTATGGCATTTTTCCCGAGACCAAGCAGGTTCTGGGCGATCACGGCGTCACCTTACACGCGCTGTGCACTTGGTGGGATGTTTTGGCCGAAGCAAAAATCCAACAAGTGTTCGATGCCAATACCCTGAAAGAGGTTGAGCAATTCTTGCAAGCGCCCCGTGACTGGCAGGACGCGCATAAATAACTCCCAAAGTCCAAGTCCGGAAAACAATTTCTCTGGACATGGATTGTACGAGCGTACACAAAATGCTGGGGTCTGGGCCTGTTTGGTGCTATATGATGTATGTTAATCCTATCCACAACTTATCCACAGAAACATACAATTTGCACAGGCAAGCCTTGGTGGATTACCACCAACTGGGATAAACGCGGGGCACCACCATGAACGAGATCACGGCCTTCAATGCCACCGGCGCCAATATAGAAGCTCCGGAGACCATGCCCCATTCGATCGAAGCCGAGCAACAGCTTCTGGGCGCGATCCTAACCAATAACGACATCTATGACCGCATTGAGGCGATCATTGGGCCCGAGCATTTCTATGATCCGGTGCATGCCCGCATCTTTGAAATTTCAGCCAGCCGCATCAAGAAAAACAACCTCGCCTCACCGGTGACGCTCAAGGCTTTTATGGAGGATGACGAGGGTCTGAAAGAACTGGGCGGCCCCGCCTATCTGGCCCGTCTTGCCGGTGCGGCGATCTCGGCGTTTGCCGCGCGTGATTATGCGCAGATGATCTATGATCTGGGCATCCGCCGTGACCTGATCGGTCTGGGCCAAGACATCGCGGCCAAAGCCGCCAAGGTCGATGTCGATCTTGAACCCGCCGAACAGATCATCGAAGCCGAGCAAAAACTCTATAAACTGGCCGAACAAGGGCAATCGGAAAGCGGATTTCAATCGTTTCTGAAAGCCGTCACCGACGCGGTCAACATTGCCAACGCTGCCTATCAACGCGAAGGTGGTATGTCGGGTGTCTCAACCGGCTTGATCGATATGGATAAAAAACTCGGCGGTTTGCATAAATCCGATCTGTTGATCCTTGCCGGTCGACCCTCGATGGGCAAAACCTCGCTGGCCACCAATATCGCGTTCAACATTGCCAAGACCTACCGACGCGGCACCCGTCCCGATGGCAGTGAAGGTGCGGTTGAAGGTGGGGTTGTCGGGTTCTATAGCCTCGAGATGAGCGCCGAGCAATTGGCCGCTCGGATCCTGTCCGAGGCCTCAGAGGTGCCATCTGAACAAATCCGCCGTGGCGATATGACCGAAGGCGAATTTCGCCGCTTTGTCGATGCCGCCAAAAGCCTTGAGGCCTGCCCGCTGTATATCGACGACACGCCGGCGCTGCCAATCTCTCAACTGGCTGCCCGGGCGCGGCGTCTCAAACGAACCCATGGGTTGGATGTTTTAATTATCGATTATCTGCAACTGGTGCGCCCTGCCAGCGCCAAAGACAGCCGCGTCAACGAGGTGTCCGAGATCACTCAAGGTATGAAGGCCATTGCTAAGGAATTGGATATCCCGGTGATTGCGCTGTCACAGCTGTCACGGGCGGTGGAAAACCGCGAAGACAAGCGACCACAACTATCTGACCTGCGCGAATCCGGCTCAATCGAGCAGGATGCCGATGTGGTGATGTTCGTCTTTCGCGAAGAATATTATAAAGAACGTGAAAAACCGGGCGATAATGAGCTGGATAAGATGGCAGCTTGGCAAGACGATATGGAGCGTTTGCACGGCCGGGCCGAAGTGATTATCGGCAAGCAACGCCACGGTCCGATTGGCACGGTAGATCTGAGCTTTGAAGGGCGCTTTACCCGATTTGGCAATCTGGTCAAACCCTGGCAACAAGGCGGAGATCAGGGGTATTAACCCCCGCGCAAAGGCTGTTGGGTCCCGTATGCGGATAGAATGAGTATTCCTTTAGGGGTGTAAAATCAGCAATAAACTTCTTTAGGTTGATTTCACTTTCTATTCCTGATAGATGGTCACCATGCAACAGATTAGCACATTTTATTGGCCGTACCCCCTTCTCTAAGCCACGCTGATATTGCGACCCATTTCCCCTACCCTGAGACGATATCAACCTTTTCAACAGGGTCAAGAACTGGACTTTACCATGCAGAACCCCCTGAAAATCCGACGTGCAACCCCCGGTGACCTACCGTTGATCACACGGTTTACAGACCTGCTTGCCCGCTTTCACGGTGACAGCTATATCTGCGATCCCGCTGTCATCATGCGCGATGTGTTTGGGCCCATAAGCGGTGCTCGGGTGTATTTCGGCGAACATGAAAACCGCGCAATTACTTATGCAGTTTGCACGACTGAGATCGCTTTACACCGCAATCAACGCCGCCTGCATATCCATTTATTCTATGTTCTCAAGGCCCACCGGCGCACAGGTGTCGCGCAGCAGATGGTGACATATCTGCAGCAGGTGGCGCAACGTGAGGGGGCCAGCGCCCTGACTGTTAGCGCCGATCTGCAAAACGAGGCGGCGCAACAAAGTTATCTGGCAATGGGCTTTAAGCGCTGCGCGCTGACTGGCGCATATTTCCTAAAGAACTTTTAATCTGACAGCTCTGCACCCCTGCGCAGGTTCGACAAAGCGCCATCACCTTTGGCTACGTGCCATGTGGACAATACTGATCCATTTTACCCGACCCAAACGCCGCTTTGTGCTTGACCTTACCGGCGCGCCAATCAAGAAACAGATATGAGCACCGCAACACTCCGTATTGATCTGCAAGCCTTGGTCGCCAATTGGCAGGCGCTGGATACCATAGGCACCTGCGAGACCGCAGCGGTTGTTAAGGCAGACGGCTATGGGTTGGGCAGCGCACAGGTCGCAACGGCTTTGGCCAAGGCAGGGGCCCGCAAGTTTTTCGTCGCTGTGGCCGAAGAGGGCGTCGCGGTGCGTAACGCCCTTGGCCCCGACCCCGAAATTTTCGTGTTTTCAGGTCACATGGCTGGAGATACAGACCTATTGCAACAAGCTGGCCTGATACCGCTGATCAATTCCGCCCAACAGCTGCAGCGCCATCTTCAGGCCCTGCCCGGCCATGGTTTTGGCTTGCAACTGGACACAGGAATGAACCGCCTCGGACTAGAGCCGTCTGACTGGCGGGATCTGCGCCAGCAGGCATTAGCGCATGACCCGGTACTGGTTATCAGCCATTTGGCCTGTGCCGATACGCCCAATCACGCGATGAATGCAGCACAGCTTGCATGCTTTCGCGATATGACCGACGATTTACAGATCCCACGCTCGCTCTCTGCAACCGGTGGAATACTTTTGGGACCAGAGTATCATTTTGACCTGACCCGCCCCGGCATCGGCCTATACGGCGGGGCCCCCTATTGTGCCGCCCACCCTGTGGTGTCGCTGTCGCTGCCGGTGATCCAGATCCGGGACGTAGTGGAAGGCGAAACCGTCGGCTACGGCAATACGTGGTCTGCCGCGCGGCCCAGCCGTATCGCCACGGTTTCGGCGGGCTATGCAGACGGTTTGATACGGGCCATGGGACCGCATCTGTCGCTGTTCGACGGTGCCACCGCCTGCCCGATCGTGGGCCGCATTTCGATGGACCTGATCACTGTCGATGTCACCGAGCTGAGCCAAGTACCGGAGGCGCTTTTCATGCTCAACACCCATCAAACGATCGAATCCCTCGCCGAGGCTGGCGGCACCATCGGCTATGAAGTTCTGACCGCACTGGGGGCCCGCTACAACCGGGTCCATGTGAGCCCATGACCCTGCTCGCCCCTCTTGCCGCTGTCGGCCGCTCGGTTTTGGCGCTCTTGCAGCAGGTCGGCCAGGTCAGCCTGTTTGCTGCCAACACTCTGTCACATCTGGCGCGCCCACCTTTTTATCCGCGTGAATTTCTGGCGGCGCTGTTTCAGATCGGCTGGTTATCACTGCCAGTTGTCGGTCTGACCGCTTTTTTCACTGGAGGGGCATTGGCGCTGCAAATCTATGCAGGAGGTGCCCGGTTTAACGCTGAGGCGGTGGTGCCCTCTATTGTGGCCATAGGTATGGTGCGCGAACTGGGTCCTGTGCTGGGCGGCCTGATGGTTGCAGCCCGAGTGGCAAGCTCGATCGCCGCTGAGCTGGGCACGATGAAGGTCACCGAACAAATCGACGCTCTGGTAACGCTTTCAACCGATCCAATGAAGTTTCTTACGCTGCCGCGGGTCTTGGCCGCAACACTGGCCATGCCAGTTCTTGTGGCAGTTGGCGACACGATTGGTATCATGGGGGGGTATCTTGTCGCCGTGGCGCGACTTGAATTTAATGCTGCCACCTATCTGGCTAATACCGTTGATTTTTTACAGCTTTGGGACATACTTTCAGGGCTGGTCAAAGGCGCGGTCTTTGGATTTATTGTGGCGTTGATGGGCTGTTATTATGGCATGACATCAGGGCGGGGTGCTCAAGGGGTTGGACAGGCCACAAAAACTGCCGTGGTCGTAGCCAGCGTACTTATACTTGCCGCCAACTATCTCCTGACAGAGGTGTTTTTCTCCGCATGATTGAGCTGACCAACATCCACAAACGCTTTGGGGCAAACAAAGTACTTCAGGGAACCTCGCTGGTGGTTCCAAAAGGTACGTCTTTGGTGATTATCGGCGGCTCTGGCACTGGAAAATCGATCACGCTGAAATGCATATTAGGCTTGGTCAAACCCGATAGCGGCAAAATTAAAATTGATGGGCGCGACATCAGCAGAGGCGACCGCGATGCGTTTCTTGCTCGGTTTGGTATGTTATTTCAGGGCGCTGCGTTGTTTGATTCAATCCCCGTTTGGCAAAACGTGGCGTTTCGGCTGTTGCGCGGCACGCTTAAACGACCCTTCGAAGAGGCCCGCGAGATCGCCGTTGAAAAACTGCGTCGTGTAGGATTAACGCCTGATGTGGCGGATAAATTCCCCGCAGAGCTTTCTGGTGGCATGCAAAAACGCGTCGGATTGGCCCGCGCAATCGCCGCCGAGCCCGAAATTATTTTCTTTGACGAACCCACCACGGGTCTTGACCCGATCATGGCTGGGGTAATCAACGAATTAATCCGTGAAATTGTGGTTGAAATGGGCGCCACCGCGATGACCATTACCCACGACATGACTTCGGTGCGGGCAATTGCCGACACCGTCGCCATGCTACATGACGGGGTGATTAAATGGACCGGCCCCGTGGCCGAAATGGACAACTCAGGCGATCCCTATTTAGACCAGTTTATCTATGGCCGTGCCGATGGACCGATTGAGGCGGTACGCTAGGGCCCCTTCCCCTTGGCAGTACACGCGCGCGCCTAGGCTGCAGCGAGATAGGGGATTGTGTCGACAATATCAGTATCGTCAATCATCTGGAAACTGTTTATGCCACCGGCTTGTCGGGCCTTGCCATATGGTGCGTAATCGGGATCGCTAGCAAACGCCACGACCGAGGCCGCATCTGGAAACTGCAAAATCGCAATCAAGGTATTGCCACGGTCCTCCCCTTCGAGGACAGTCACATTACGGCTGAGGGTCAGATATTTACCGCCGTGCTTTTCCACAATTGGGTGCACATTGGCGCCGTAATCAGACACCCAACTATCATTGCTCAGTTTGATTTCTGCGATTACAAAGACACTCATAACAGCATCCCCCATTTGTGTATTTTATGTGGCTTGCAGGGATATATTAAAAAGGTTGGGAAATCGTCGTAAAAATGCGTATCAAAAGCCTGGATTAATAGTTTGCAAGCCTGCGCTCGGCAACATCCGCTCTAAATTATTTGCCCGGAATTATCTGCCCGGAATTATTTACCCAGAATTATCCGCAAGACAAAAAGCGACAGGGCTTGCCTGCTCAAAGCGGTACGCTTACTGACAACCCATTGCATGCAATAAAAGGGCGGTTCATGTCCCAGATAAAACTAATAAATCTGTGCCTGTTAGTGCTGTTTCCCTGCGCCTGGTTTGCCCCGTTGCTGCGGGCTGGGTTGTTGCCCCTGTTCGGACTGTCCGAAATTACCCTGGTGACCGGGTTGCAAAGCCTGTGGCAAAACGACAAATTTCTCGCAATCATTGTATTTCTATGTGCGTTTCTTGCCCCCTATGCCAAAATAATAGGACTGGCGCTGGTGCATTTCGACCGGCTCTCAAGACGCATTTTACCGCTGCTGTTCCTGCTTGGCAGATTGGCGATGGCCGAGGTGTTTCTCATCGCGCTCTATGTCACGGTGATCAAAGGCATTGGCATTGGCACGGTCGAAACCGCATGGGGCCTTTATCTGTTGACTGGGTGTATTTTGGCCTCTTTAGCTTTGAGCCATTTGACGGCACGGCAGCACTAGGGCAGTAAGGCGTCATGGCAAAACAAAAATCTTTTTCCTGCGCCGCCTGTGGTGCCGTCTCGACCAAATGGGCCGGCCAATGCGAAGCTTGCAACGCGTGGAATACCATTTCAGAAGACAGCGGGTTATCAACTGGACCAGCCAAAAAATCTCTTGGAGCCAAACGCGGCAGATCGATGGTGCTCAGCGATCTAAGCAGCACCGAGGCCCCACCACCACGCACCTGTAGCGGCGTGGCCGAATTGGATCGCGTGCTCGGAGGCGGGTTGGTTCCCGCCTCGGCGATCCTGGTTGGGGGGGATCCGGGCATCGGAAAATCGACGCTGTTGCTGCAGGCCGCCGCACATTTCGCCCTTGCCGGTCTGAAAACTCTGTATGTTTCATGCGAAGAAGCCAGCGCGCAGGTACGCATGCGCGCCCAGCGACTTGGGCTGGCATCGGCCCCGGTGCAATTGGCCACCGAAACCAACCTGCGCGACATACTGACTACGCTGGACGCAGAAAAACCGCAGTTGGTCATCATCGATTCCATTCAGACAATGTGGGCAGATCATGTCGACAGCGCCCCGGGCAGCGTGTCACAAGTGCGCGCGGCCGCACATGAACTGACCAGTTTTGCCAAGCGAAAAGGCGTCTCAGTGGTGCTGGTGGGACATGTCACGAAAGATGGCCAGATTGCCGGACCGCGGGTGGTTGAACATATGGTGGATACAGTGCTGTATTTCGAAGGCGAGCGCGGTCATCAGTTTCGTATCCTGAGAGCCGTGAAAAACCGCTTTGGTCCCGCCGATGAAATCGGCGTGTTTGAAATGACGGGCCGTGGACTGGCCGAAGTGGCGAACCCATCGGCGCTGTTTTTATCCGAGCGCGGCAACGCAAGTCCGGGATCGGTGGTGTTTGCCGGTATTGAGGGCACCCGCCCCATGTTGGTGGAATTACAAGCGCTTGTTGCGCCCTCGCCACATTCACAGCCACGGCGCGCCGTGGTTGGCTGGGACAGTGGGCGTCTTGCGATGATTCTCGCGGTGCTTGAAGCGCGCTGCGGCATCCCGTTTGCCGGTCTAGACGTCTATCTCAATGTTGCCGGCGGGATGAAAATATCCGAACCTGCCGCCGATCTCGCAGTCGCTGCTGCACTTTTATCGGCACGTGAAGACAGCAGCCTGCCAGACAATACAGTGGTTTTTGGCGAAATAAGCCTTTCTGGCGCGCTGCGGCCCGTCAGTCAGACAGAAAACAGGTTGAAAGAAGCGCAAAAACTTGGTTTCACAGGGGCGATCACACCTGCTGGTGGCGCATCACGTGGCGACACCGAGATGAACGTGACGCAAGTGGCAGACCTACCCGGCTTGGTCGGAGATATATTTGGCGCCGGTTAGCCGGTCGAGAAAGGCAAACGAGAAGATGGACAGTTTCACCATCGTCGATGGTATCGTCGCAGCAGTGGTCGTCCTGTCGGCCCTATTGGCGTTTTCACGCGGATTTACGCGCGAGGCGATGGCGATTGCCGGATGGGTGGTCGCCGCCTATTTAGCGACATTTTTTTCCCCAGCAGTTGTGCCGCTGGTCAAAGAAATTCCTGTGGTTGGCGATTTCCTTGCAGACAGTTGCGAACTATCAATCATCGTTTCTTTCGCCGTTATCTTTGCTGTTGCTTTGGTCGTTGTGTCGCTGTTCACGCCGCTTTTATCGTCGCTTATGAACAATAGCTACGTAAACCGAATTGACCAAGGATTGGGCTTGTTGTTTGGCGTTGCGCGGGGCATTCTTTTGATCGCTGTAGCGTTTTTCGTCTATAATGTGGCTCTTACCTCACAGAGCTACGCAGCCATTGACGACAGCCGCTCGGCGCAGATTTTTGGAGATCTGACAGTCAAAATAGAAGAGCGCAATCCAGAGCTGGCGCTTGGTTGGATCACCGAACAATATGAAAATATTGTTGGCCACTGCATAATTGCAAAGTAATTTGGCGCGGCGTTGCTAACTGGGTTCACGCGCGCCGGTCCTCAGAGTAACGAGCGTCCTGTCACGCTGCTCTGCAGACTGGACTTGCCAAACTGGCCTGCCTTGCAAAACTGCCCGAACCTGCCTGCGTATGACATCGGTATTTTCTACCGTTAATTAAGTAATATCGGTGCCTTACCGAGGTTGTACAGCATTCTTAGCGCGCGCCAAATCAACCATTCCAACGGGTATTAACCGATAACCAAATGCTGTTTTCCAAAACAAAGAAAACCTGAGGACCAAAACACAAAAAACTCATTGCGAGGAAACTATGCCGACTTTAATCATGACAGGGAAGCTGGAAAAACCATGGAATCATTGGGTTGCGACCGATGATGGATATAAATCAGCGCGCCAAGCCGTTGGCACGAAAGATATTTATCGCGGTCATAGTGCAGATGCCCCCACATCGATACACGCGGTATCTTGGACCCCCTCGACGCAGGTTTGGGAGGACTTTATGGCTGCGAATGGCGAGGTTATTAAAGAGGCCGAGCTTATTGCCGATTCCACACAAGTCACCATCTGCTCTGACTAGAAACTGCGGAAATATGTGAAAAAAATTGCGCGATTTTAAGCCACACGGCAAACACAAATCGATCAATGACCTTTCTTTTGGACCCATGGGCCATAAAATCGAAAACCACCCTCTTTTTTCGAAAAATAATTCTGGACGGACAGACCAGTATAAAGCCAATTTTCATCCTGCTTGAGCAAGAACCCTAACTTGTGATCCGCTTTGACGGTTTTGCACTGTCATCCATTTCGCAATCAGGCTAGGACGGCGTACATAAAGAGTTTGGCTTGTCAAAACACTTGTTCTTGAAACCCAAATGACACAGAAATAGAGGGCCATTCTATGTGCGGTATTTTTGGAATCGCAAATCGAGACCAGCACGTCTTTTCTGAAATATATGACGGTCTTCTGATGCTTCAGCATCGCGGTCAGGACGCGGCGGGGATGGTCACTTATAACGGTGAATTTTTCAGCGAGCGTAAGAGCAACGGACTCGTAAAAGACGTGTTCAGCGCCAGCGACTCTGAAAGTCTCACTGGAAAAATTGGTATTGGTCATGTCCGCTATCCAACGGCGGGCTCGCTGAATGCGGTCGAAGCCCAGCCATTTTTTGTCAATGCACCCTACGGCATCTATCTGATCCATAATGGAAATTTGACCAATACAGCCGAGCAGCGCAAGAAAAGCACTGGAAAATATAGCCGCCACCTCCGGACAACGTCTGATTCTGAAATTTTACTCAATGTTCTGGCAGATAAGATATCAGACAGCATAAAAGTGCTTGGTAATAAAGACCCGGTCCAAAACGTCTTTGAGGGCGTTAAAATGACCATGGAACGGATCGAGGGCGCGTATTCGGTGATCACCCTGATCGACGGGGTTGGCATGCTGGCGTTTCGAGACCCTAACGGTATTCGCCCGCTTTCGGTTGCATGGCGCAAAGCGACAGACGGCGAGCATGATTACGCTTTTGCTTCCGAAGACGTTGCCTTTGGCATGATCGGCTTTCACAAATTGCGCGATGTGGCCCCCGGTGAGGCGGTTTTGATCGACCTTGATGGGCAGATGCACAGCTTTCAAGCTGCCAAGGGCGCATTGCACCCGTGCATTTTCGAATTTGTCTATCTGGCGCGACCCGATTCGATGATTGACAGTATTTCGGTCTATAAAACACAGCTCCGCATGGGCCAAAGGTTGGCGCTGCAAATTCAGGCCTCTGGCCTTGAAATAGACAGCATCATTCCGGTGCCGGACTCGGCGCGCCCTGTGGCGCTTGAAGTGGCCAAAGCAACGGGGATCAAATATCGCGAAGGCTTGGTTAAAAATCGTTATGTCGGCCGCACATTTATTATGCCGGGCCAATCCGAGCGTCAAAAATCGATTCGACGCAAGCTCAACGCAATCCCACTTGAATTCGAGGGGCGCAACGTCCTGCTGATCGACGATTCGATCGTGCGCGGCAATACCATCCAACAAATTGTACAGATGTGCCGCGATGCTGGGGCGAAAAAAGTTTACGTTGCAAGTGCCTCGCCACCGGTCAAATATCCCAACGTTTACGGCATTGATATGCCCACCAAACACGAATTTATTGCCAATGGGCTTACGGTCGACGAAATTCGCCAAAAGCTGGGGGCAGATGCGCTGTTTTACCAGCATCTGGATGATTTGATCTGGGCCGCGCAAGAGGGTAATTCCAAAATAAAACTGTTTGATTGTTCGTGTTTTGACGGCAAATATGTGACCGGCAGCGTGAGCCCAGAGTACCTTGAAACGCTCGAGCAAAGCAGCCGCGTTAGTCAAAAGGTGACAGACATGCCAAACCCGGGATCGTCTTGGAACGCACCCTTGATGATCGATCAAGCACCGTTGGCAACCACAGAATAACCAAAGGCTTGCATATCTACCCCATTGGCGACTACACGTTTCAGCCGATAGTCTCCCCAATTTCTGTGTTCAACGCAGTTACCAAAAACCCGCAGAGGCGCTGCCATGACCGACAAAATCGCATTGATCACTGGCGCGTCACGAGGTCTTGGGGCGGCGTTTGCTGAGAGCTTGTCAGCCAGCCATCACGTTATCGCTGTCGCGCGCACCATCGGCGCGCTGGAAGAATTGGATGACCGGATCATCGCCAGCGGTGGGCAGGCTTCTTTGGCACCGATGGACATCACCAACCCCGAAGCCATGGCGCAACTGTGCCGGTCGTTGTACGACCGCTGGGGCAAAATTGATCTGTGGGTCCATGCAGCGGTGCACGCCGCCCCGCTGTCACCCGCCAGCACAATCGACAGTAAGGATTTTGCAAAATCATTGGCCGTTAATGTCACTGCAACGGCCGCTCTCATTCCCTTCATAGCGCCGCTGCTGGGTGAGGATGGAACCGCAGTTTTCTTTGACGATACGCAGGCGAAAGGCAAGTTTTTCGGCACCTACGGCGCGACCAAAGCCGCCCAGATCGCTTTGGTACAAAGCTGGCAGGCAGAATCTCGCAAATCTGGCCCAACGATCAAAATTGTCACCCCCAACCCGATGCCTACCGCAACGCGCGCGCGGTTTTATCCTGGTGAAAATCGCAACCTACTTAACGATCCTAAAGGCGAGGCCAAGCGCCTGTTAGCAGATATTCTCGACCCAACGCCAAGCCCCACAAGCCTATAAACATCCCGGCAACCCACCTCTGCCGATACAAGCTCTCAGGCAGCCGGCGACAATTTTGCCGCGCGGATGGGGTCCGACCCAGCGCGCTGTGCGATACAGATCTTTTAATCAAGAAAATAGCCAAAAAAATGATCCAGCGTGTTGCCACGGCTCGATACTGCGCCCTCAGGTCGCTGGGCCCGACTGGCCACTAAAGTGTCTGCGCAGTTGCCGCAACAATACAGGAGTGACCTGTTTGCGATTGCCCTGCCGGGGTCTGCGGCCCGTGGCACAGCAGTCACCAGCGTGTTAGATCTTGATTTCATAGTTTTGTTGATTCACTCTGCGACAGATACACCAAATGGCGGTTGGTTGAGGGGGCGCGAAATAAAAGTTGACCTGGCACAATCCACCTATCCAGATTTCATAACCCAGCCAAAATTGGCTTGACTGCGGTTCTCACTGGCATTTTCCTGTCAGGTGATCTCAGGGCCAAATTTCATCAGCACCCTGCCTGGTCCGCCCCTCAAACCCCATTGCCTCGCAGATTTCAAAGCCTGGGACCGATGGATTGCTGGCTGGGAACCGATGTTGAAAGCCACCGCGCAACCCGATCAGAAGAAGGCGATCTGCAATGGCTGATAAAACGGGTGGTAAGATCGCTTTTCGAGGCTGTTAGTTTTGATTTGAACTGTAACAGCCAAGACATTTACCCCTGTGCAAAAATTGCAGCACAGCAGTTTGCTCCTCAAAAGGCAATAATTTGGCGCCCAGCGGAACTCGCCGGCGTGACGACAGATCAGCCCGCCCCAATCTTTGCTGTGCTCGACGGGCTCGCGCCTTTATTGCGCCGCTTACAAAACCAGTGCCCGCGTCTCGAGCGGAGCCTCTAATGACATATCCAGCCGTTCAGAACCCATCTTGAGCTATTCTGCCGCTTGCCGCCCCCCGTTTGCTGCTTTAAGGTCTGCTTGAACCCGATTAAGAGGACACTATGCGCATTCTCATCACCAATGACGACGGGATCACGGCTCCCGGGCTTAAGATTTTGGAAACAATCGCTAAAACGCTGGCTGGACCACATGGCGAGGTCTGGGTTGTTGCCCCTGCCTTCGAACAATCGGGTGTCGGCCACTGCATAAGCCTGACCGGTCCGCTGTTGATCACCCAGCTGGGGCCACAACGCTTTTCCGTCGAGGGCAGCCCCGCAGATTGCGTTCTGGCGGGCCTGCACGAAGTGCTGAAAGACACCCCCCCCGATTTGATCTTATCTGGCGTCAATCGTGGCAATAACTCCGCAGAAAATGCGCTTTACTCAGGGACGCTTGGCGGTGCAATGGAGGCTGCGTTGCAAGGATATCTGGGCATTGCTCTGTCGCAATACTATGGCCCGGACAACGTCGATCTCGACAATTCATTTGAAGCGGCCGAACAGTATGGCGCTGAGATTGTGCAACGCATTTTGGACAATGACCAGATCAGCGATGATTACCGTGTGTTCTATAACGTCAACTTCCCTCCCGTTGCCGCCGCTGCCGTCAAGGGGACCAAGGTCACCACACAGGGCAAGCGCGCCGACACGCGGTTTTCCGTCGAAGGATACGACAGTCCAACCGGGCGTCGCTTTTTATGGGTCAAAGGCGGTGGCCAACATCTGCCAACCGCAGAAGGCAGCGATGCGCATGCTAATCTTGATGGCTATATCTCGGTGACGCCGATGCGCGCAGATCTGACCGCACACGCCATGCTCGACCCTTTGAAAGTCATTCAATGACAGCTGACGCGGAACGCAAAATGCAGTTTCTCTATGCCCTGCGCTCCAAGGGGGTGACGAATACGGCGGTAATGACCGCAATGGAGCGAATCGACCGTGGCGACTTTATCCGTGGTGTTTTCTCTGAACGCGCCTATGAGGACGTGCCACTGCCAATTTCGTGCGGTCAAACCATCAGTCAGCCTTCGGTTGTGGGACTTATGACCCAGGCGTTGATGATCAGCCCTCGCGACAAAGTTTTGGAAGTGGGCACAGGTTCGGGTTATCAGGCCGCAATCCTAAGCCAGCTTGCCCGCCGCGTTTATACGGTTGACCGCCACCGCCCGTTGATCAAAGATGCCAGTGCGTTGTTTGAGGCGTTGGATTTAAGCAATATTATCGCTTTCACAGCGGACGGCAGCTTTGGGCTTCCTGATCATGCACCGTTTGACCGTATCGTGGTCACCGCCGCCGCTGAAGATCCGCCAGGGCCATTGTTGGCCCAATTAAAAATCGGTGGAATAATGGTGGTACCAGTGGGTCAATCTGATGCGGTGCAAAGCCTAATCCGAGTGACCAAAACTGAAACCGGGTTTGATTATGAAGAATTGCGCTCAGTGCGCTTTGTTCCACTGGTTGAAGGGCTGGGAAATTATAGCTGAGTGCGCTAATATTGCCATCGGTAATGAATTAAGATACCTTTAAGGGGATATCCAAATGTCCAACACGCGTGTGGCGATCGGAAAATTTTTTACTATGACTGCAGCCGTTAGTCTGTTGACGGGCTGTATTCAGGGCGGTGTCCTTGATATGGACCGCAGCGTCGAACGTAAAGATCCAAGCGCCGACCAATTTGGGCAAGCTTTGCCACAATTGCGAAACCCAGATAATAATGGGATTATCTCATACGATGATTATCAAGTGGCGATTGCACGACGCGGCGAGACATTGGATGATATTGCAAGCCGCCTTGGTCTCGATCCGGTTGCGCTGGCCCGAAACAATGGCATCCGGCCTAACGACCGCTTGCGCGATGGCAATGTCATCGTGCTGCCGAAAGATGTCTGGGTTGGCGAACGGACATCGGCTCAAGGCGCGAACGATCTGAGTGACACCAATGACACGGTTGAAATCACCAAGCTAGCACAATCGGCAATTGACGACGCCGACCCGAAACAGGCAGCGCTGTCAAAGGCAGGCGTACCCCGGGCCGAGGATGAACCGATCCGGCACCGCGTGGAACGTGGGGAAACCGCCTTTACAATTTCGCGGCTTTACAACGTGTCTGTGAGGTCTTTGGCGGATTGGAACGGATTAAACAATGAGTTTGGGATTCGCGAAGGACAATATTTGTTGATCCCAGTGGGCAACGGGCCGCCGGAAAAAACCGCTGCAGTGACAAAACCCGGCGCGGGCACTCTGTCTCCGCCCCCACCAAGCGCCGCCAAGCCGCTGCCTGCCAACACCGCATCAGCGGGCTCGGCAACGGGCGACAATTTGGATCTTTCGAAAGATCAGACCGTACAAGTTGGCACAGGCCGCATGGTATTTCCAGTCAAAGGCAAGGTTATTCGTGAATATGCTAAGGGCAAAAATGACGGCATAGACATGTCCGGCAATGCCGGTGGGCCCGTTGTTGCCGCCGCCAGTGGTAAAGTTGCAGCGATCACCGCAGATGCAGATCAAATCCCTATTATGGTGATCAAACATCCAGATAATGTGCTGACAGTCTATGCCAATGTGCACAATATAAAGGTCGCCAAAGGCGATAACGTCAGCCGTGGCCAACAGATTGCAGAACTGGCGCGAAAAGCCCCGGTCAGCATGCATTTTGAAATTCGTAAAGGCTTTAACAGCGTCGATCCAATGGGTTATCTGCAGTAATATTGCAAGGTCGTGTCACCGAATGATGATGCCCTTGCGTCCCGCCAGATCAATGAAATACTGCCAGGCCACGCGTCCAGAACGCGCGCCGCGTGTCGCCTGCCATTCGATCGCCTCGCTGCGCATAACATCAGGGTGGACCTGTACGCCATGTGCTGCGCAATAGCCTTGAATCATCCGCAGATAATCATCCTGAGAACACGGATGAAAGCCTAACCAAAGACCGAATCTGTCTGAAAGGGATACTTTCTCTTCGACCGCCTCAGAGGGGTTGATCGCGCTAGAGCGTTCATTTTCGATCATATCGCGTGGCATCAGGTGACGGCGGTTCGAGGTGGCATAAAATACCACATTATCAGGGCGTCCCTCAATGCCGCCATCCAGCACAGCCTTCAGGGATTTATAGTGCTGGTCGTCGTGACTGAACGAAAGATCGTCACAAAACAATAAAAATTGCCGGTCGCTGCCCCGCAAGACCGACAAGAGCCGCCCGACGCTAGGCAGATCATCACGTTGCAATTCAACGAGTTTCAGGGTTTCGCCCAGACGTAAAACTGCCGAATGCACCGCCTTGACAAGACTTGATTTCCCCATCCCCCGTGCGCCCCAAAGCAGCGCATTATTAGCCGGCAGACCCCGAGCAAATTGCACGGTGTTTTGCAACAAAATATCGCGGGCGCGGTCCACCCCGAGCAGCAGAGACATGTCCACCCGATTGACCGTCTCAACCGGTGCAAGGCGGTCTGGTGAAACCTGCCACACGAAGGCATCAACCGCATCAAAATCTGGGGCTGATACCGGTGGTGGAGACAACCGCTCTAGGGCTCCGGCGATCCGCTCAAGCGGATCACTTTGCATCTTCGTCATCTTCGTCATCTTCGTAAAACCCATCGGCTCTTAGTTTGTCTTCGCGTTTTTTCTCAACTCGGCGCACAAGAAAAATTGAGACTTCATACAGGCCGTAGACCACCACAAAAAGGATCACTTGTGTGATAACATCCGGTGGTGTCACCAAAGCCGCCAAAACCAAAATGGCCACCACCGCATATTTTCGGACGTTGCCCAAGCCCTCGGAACTGACCAATCCGGCCTTACCCATCAGGGTCAATAAAACGGGCAGCTGAAAACACAGACCAAAGGCCACGATAAACTTGATCGTCAGGCTCAGATATTCCTGTGCCGAGCCCTGAAACGCAATTCCCGCCGTCGCATTATCGACCTCATCGCTCAAAACAGAACCAGCCTGTTGGAACCCAAGGAAAAAGTTAAATGCCAACGGAGTGACGACGTAAAAGGCAAAGCCTGCACCCAGAAAAAACATAAATGGCGAGGCCAGCATAAAGGGTAAAAAAGCGCCCTTTTCTGATTTATAAAGTCCTGGCGCCACAAAACGCCACATCTGAAAGCTGAGATAGGGGAAGGATAAAATTAACCCGCCCATCAGCGAGATCGAGATCGCAACAAAAAAGCCCTCTTGCAATTTGATCAAGATCAACCCGCAATCGGATTGACCCCGCTCGGCCAATGCCCCGCAAAGAGGGTGGGTCAAAAAGTCGAAAATCGGGTTCCACACAGTGAAACAGATGATCATGCCAACAATAAACGCCACCACCGAATGAATGAGGCGAGTTCGCAACTCGGTCAAATGCTCTATGAGCGGCGCGGCGCTGTCTTCAATATCGTCTTCAGTGCTCATGCGTCAGGTCTTTTCCTCAGCAGTTGGCGATGGCGGACGGGTGGCGGAGGCCACATTTGCCACGCTGCCACTGGCGAATGTATCGACACCGGACTTTGGCGGTGAGGTGTCAGCAGTTTGCGCGGTCGTTGCGGCTGTCGCGGACAGTGAGTCAGCAGCGGTTTCAGAAGTCGGTCCCGCTGTCGTTCCCGCGGTGGCCTTTGTCGCCTGTCGCACCTCGGCCTTTTTCGCAGTGGCTGAATGAATTTTTTCAGCCGCTGCGGCCCGGTCGCCAGACAGGCCACTTGCCTCTATGGTGGGGTTCCAATTTTTAAATGACTTGGTAGCCTCGGTGACACCATCAAGGCTGGATCTGATCGGGTTGGTGACGGTGTTCAGGGTCTTGGTCACGTCTTTGACACCCGATTCGTCCGCCGCCTGATCCATCGCACGGCTAAATTCGCGCGCCATGCCCTTGGCTTTGCCGATAAACTGCCCGGCTTTGCGAAACAACACCGGTAAATCTTTCGGCCCGACAACGATGAGTGACACAATGCCGATCACCAATAATTCGGTCCAACCAAGGTCAAACATGTCCTAGACCTTATCTTTTTCGGGTGCAGGCGTTGCGGTTTTGTCAGCTGCAGGTGTCACGTCTTTGGCGGCTACAGCCGCCTCGGCCTTGACCTCTGTTGCCTCTTCTTCAAGTTCTTTCGTACCTTCACTGATGCCTTTTTTAAACGAGGTGATCCCCTTGCCCACTTCGCCCATCAGCCCACTAATTTTGCCACGTCCAAACAGAACAAGCACCACCACTGCAATTAGTAAAATTCCCGGAAGACCAATATTATTTAGCATTTTATCACTCCTGTCACATGCGGCTCTGGCATGAGTTCAACTTGATTACTTAAGCCTTTAAAACCCATCGCACGCCGGGAAAAGCCACAAACGACGCCAGTTGCGCTGTTTCATGCAAAAATCCTTGTGGATTTTGCCCTAGAACACCATACTGACAGTTTAAAGTCAGTAAGTGAGATCATTTTGAGTAACGCAGTGAACCAACGCAGTGACCGGCTTTACAACATTATCCACATTCTTCGCGCCGGCGGGCTACACACCGCCGCCGATCTTTCGCGGCATCTTGGCGTGACACCACGCACGATCTATCGTGACATGGACCGTCTTATCGCCTCGGGCATCGACATATGCGCGACCCCAGGTCTTGGGTACCGCAGCGGTGCGTCCGTGAGCCTTCCCGCGCTCAATCTGACGAATGAGGAATTGGAGGTGCTGCATCTGGGGCTCGCAGTGATCGGTGAAGGTGCCGAGCCTGCACTGCAAAGTGCCGCGCTCAGTTTATCAAAAAAAATCGAAGCCGTTCTGCCCGAAGAAGGCCAGAGCCCGCCGCAACCCTTTGGCTTTGCGCTTTATCCCTTTGCAGACGCGGCGCGCGGATTTCAGCATATGCCCTCTATTCGTGCCGCGATACGCAGCCGACAAAAACTGCAACTCGCTGATGCCGCAGCATCCGACCAAGTCATCAGGCCGCTCAGTCTGGATTATTGGGGCCGGGTGTGGAGTTGCGTCTCTTGGAGCGAAACGACAGATAATTTCGCTTGCTTCCGGCTGGATCTCATAGACCATTTGACGGCGTTACCAGAGCTTTTCGTGGATGAAAAAGGCAAAACACTGCAGGATTACCGCGCAGGCAGCCACACAAATTAAGCCTGTTTTGGGAAAACAAAACAGCGCTTGCGCGGCACCGTCAACCACAAGCGCTGTCCGACGCTGGGCATAAACACATTTGGCACCGTCGCGCGCAAAACGGTATCGCTTTCAGTCATCAGAAACTCGATCAGGCTTTCACGTCCAATGAAGCGAGCGCGTTCAACGACGCCGCAAGCCGCGACCCCGTCGACAGCCGTGGGTTCTGGCCCTTTGCCGTTGCGGTCGAAATCGATCTTTACATGTTGCGGCCGCACCACGATATCGACCTGGGTACCGTCTGGCAGACCGGGGGATAAAAACTGACCAAAGGGGGTTTCCGCAAGCGAGCCGTTCACCTGACTTTCTATGACGTTTATATCACTAAAAAACGACATGGCCTGTTTATCGTAAGGTGCGGTAAACAAATTATAGGGCGCCCCCGACTGTATGATCCGGCCATCGCGCATCAGGGCAATCTCATCGGCCATGCGCATTGCCTCTTCCGGCTCGTGGGTAACCAGCAGAACTGCGGTATCTTCCTCTTTCAACAAACTAAGGGTTTCGTCGCGAATGCCATCTCGCAGGCGGTTATCCAGCCCCGAAAAAGGCTCATCCATCAATAAAATACGCGGCTGCGGGGCCAAAGCCCGGGCCAGAGCAACGCGTTGCTGCTCTCCGCCTGACAACGCATGGGGATAGCTTTTGAGATGCCGCCGCAACCCAACCCTATCCAGCAATTCAAGTGCGCGTTGTCGTTGCGCAGCCACAGGACCGGTCAGGCCAAACACAACGTTTTGTTCAACGGTCAAATGTGGGAACAGCGCAAAATCCTGAAACATCAACCCGATCGAGCGGTTTTCAGGCGCTGTGGTCGAGGCCCCGTTACACACCATCCGGCCGTCCACCCAAATCTCGCCAGAATCGGGCACCTCGATCCCCGCAATCATCCGCAATGTGGTCGATTTTCCACAGCCCGAAGGCCCCAGCAAACAAGTGACCTGACCCGGCAAGATACGCAGTGAAACATTATCCACAACCGTGCGGGACCCAAACCGCCGCATCAGGTTTTTAATTTCCAGCCGCGCTGTCTCGGTTGTCACGATAGGCCTCACAAGCAGATATCCAGAACAGGAAAGATATGCAGTCGAATTAGCAGTGTGTCACCACCGTGGCAAGCCGCGCCGCAACAGGCTGTACCAGCGCGTGCCGCCCTGCAAGCCAAACCATAGTGCCGGTCAACTTTTTGGGTGTTGCAGCCACCCGTATCCCTACCGTATCCCCCGGCCACGGGGCGCTTTGACCAGTGGGGGGCATTCACAGCCCCTAATATTGCCCGTTCCGAATACCAATAGGCCTTTGTCTTCATAAACTATCACGTCAGCTTCACCGGTTTACCATGGGGTGTATGCAGATAGGCCTGCACCCAAGCCGCGCGCATGTCTTCGATCTGTGCCGGATCAGCCAACTGTAAATCATTTAGCAAACTCTCAAAAGCGGCAAGCCACGCGGCAAAATAATCGTCGCCGCCATTCAATTGTTTGGACACACCGTGCGCCTTTAGCTTCGCCCCGAAAAGCTGCCCCCAATCAGACCACTCAAAGCATCCATCGCGGTGCAAATGAACCGTTAACGCGAACAGTTGGGCGTGCCAAGGTTGCTCGAACACAGGCGCTTGTCCAATTTCTAACGACAT
>Ga0115004_10000663_pt1 | contig 26720 bp, 25 predicted proteins | sample ArcticOcean_MG_C_10_FD_88737 | JGI IMG/M metagenome (GOLD analysis project Ga0115004, IMG submission 88737) | Marine microbial communities from western Arctic Ocean - ArcticOcean_MG_CB11_90 | ecosystem: Environmental > Aquatic > Marine > Oceanic | place: Arctic Ocean: Canada Basin | collected... | reverse complement strand
GCAATGTCCTACTCTTCCGTGTCTTAAGACAAAGTACCATTGGCGCTGAAGGGCTTGACTTCCGAGTTCGGAATGGGATCGGGTATAACCCCTTCGCAATAATCACCGGCAAAAGTGTTATATATAATTAAAAAAGATTGTAAACAGTGAAATTGTCTATTTTTTAAGGCTTTTTTTGAATTGTTCGATATAATTTTTAAGTTCTTTTTTGCCAAAAATTTTGTGAACCTTATTGGATAAGTTCATGTTGGTTAGGGCAGATGCATACCTCTCACCTTTTCTGGCTGGTAAAATCTTAATTTTCGAACTAAATAATTTAGCAACATTCAAAATCGTATAATCTTTTCTACTTGAAATACTGTAGTGCCTACATTTATTTTTTTTCCATGCAAAAAAGCATGCATTAACAGTATCGCCAATATAGGTGAACCTACGTGCCTGTGACCCTGGTTTTACTACTGGCAGAGCAATATTTTTTTTAAAACAATTTTCAAATATTCCAATAACTGTAGCCATATCACCTGTACTTATTTGTTTTGGTCCATAAACATTATAAAAATAGATAATTTCAAATTTAAAATTAAACCATTTTTTTAAGTTTTCTAATAATTCCAAATTTTTTGCTTTGGTAAATGCATACGGAGAAAGATTTTTATCATTACCATTATTACCAAGTGTTGCAGATGTTGCAGAATAAATTAACTTAATCTTATTCTCTAAACAAAAGTTAAACACAGCATGGGTACCTATAGAATTAGAATTAATGCATTCATTCATCTTTATAAAACTTTGATAAATTCTTGCAAATTCTCCAAAATGAAAGACTGTGTGAATTTTTTTTTTAATATGATTTAATGTTTTGAATATATTTTTAGTATTAGAATTTGCATATTTAGCTCTTTTATTATTTATATGATTATTTTTATATCCAGATGAATAATTATCTATACTTAATACTTTATATTTTGTTTTTTTTAAGATTAATTCAATTAGATTAGAGCCAACAAAACCTGCTCCACCAGTGACGACTATTATATTTTTCATCACTTATTTTTATTTTTTAAAGATATTAGAAAGCTTTGATAAACTAAATTGAAAGCTGTATCTAATGGTGTTTTGGCTTTCCATCCATGTTTCTTCGCAATACTTAAATTTAAAATTTTTCTCTTCATTCCATTTGGTTTAGTAAGATCATATTTAATTTTAAGATTTACTCCTAATTTTTTCATAATAAATTTTGCATAATCAGCAATTTTTTTTTCTTTACCACTTCCTATATTAACAAAACTTTCTTTAATTTTTTTTCCCATAAAAAAAACACATGCATTAGCAATATCTCCCACATAAAGAAGCTCTCTCATTGCTTGACCATTTCCCCACAATGTAATGCTTTTTTTTTTATTAATTTTTGCAAGGTGAATCTTTTTTATCAATGCAGGGAAAAAATGTGAACTTTTTAGGTCATAATTATCATTTGCACCAAACATATTTGCAGGCATTAAAGATTTATAATTTAGGTTATATTGATTGCTGTATGCTTCGCACATTTTAATTCCAGAAATTTTAGCTATTGAATAAGCATCATTTGTTCCCTCAAGCTTTCCTGTAAGTAAATATACTTCCTTCATTGGTTGAGGTGCATTTTTTGGATATATACAACTAGAACCTAAAAAAATTAAGTTTTTGACCCCCGCAAGATAAGACGAGTGTATTAAATTACTCTGAATCATAGTATTTTCATAAATGAAATTTGCTTTAAAACTATTGTTAGCCATTATACCGCCCACTTTTGCTGCCGCAATTACAGTAACTTCTGGCTTAATTCTTTTTAAAAACAATTCTACTTTTTTTTGATCTAATAAATTTAATTTTTTTTTGGGTGCAGTAATTATATTTTTATACCCCTGCTTTAGTAGCTCTTTGTAAATGGAAGAACCAACCATACCATTATGCCCGGCTAAAAAAATTTTTGCACTTTTTGATAACATTAGTTATTTAATACGTCTAATTCAAATTCAATCATCTCTTTTATCAATTCTTTAATGCCAGTTGTAGGTTTCCATTTAAGTATTTTTTTAGCCTTACTAGGGTCGCCTAGTAGTGTGTTTACATCAAGTGGTCTAAGGTAAGCTTTATCACACTCAATTATAGCTTGATTATTTTCATCATAAGCTTTTTCGTTAAGTCCTTTGCCTTTCCATTTAATCTTAATGTCTAACTGTTTTGCAGTTAGGGTAATAAACTCTTTTATCGAATATTGTTTCCCTGTTGCAATAATAAAATCATCAGGATTTTTTTGTTGTAAGATTTTCCACATAGCATAACAATAATCTCTTGCATGACCCCAATCTCTTTTAGCATATAGGTTTCCTAAATATAATTTTTTTTGCTTTCCTAACTTTATTTTACATAGAGCTACAACTATTTTTTTTGTAACAAATGTTTCACCTCTTCTAGGACTTTCGTGATTAAACAATATCCCATTTGAAGCAAAAATTTTGTAAGCTTCTCTATAATTTTTTGTTATCCAATGTGCGTATACTTTTGCTACACCATAAGGACTTAGTGGATAAAAAGGAGTTTTTTCATTTTGTGGAATGGTTTGAACTTTACCAAACATCTCAGACGTGCCTGCTTGATAAAATTTTGTTTTATTTTCAAACTTATGAAATTTAATAGCCTCTAATATCCTTAGTGCACCCAACGCATCTGCATTGGCAGTATATTCGGGTACTTCAAAAGAAACTGCCACATGAGATTGTGCTGCTAGATTATAAATTTCGTCTGGTTTAATATCTTTTATAATTTTTGATACAGAAGTTGAATCTGTGATATCACCATAATGTAAAAAAAAATTTATTTTTTTGTCATGGGGGTCTTGATAAATATGATCTAGTCTTTTTGTATTAATTGAAGAAGATCTTCTTTTAACACCATGAACTTCATAATTTTTATTAATCAATATTTCTGAAAGATATGATCCATCTTGTCCTGTAACACCAAAAATTAATGCTTTTTTTTTCATAGTTTATTCTATTTCTGTAAATATTTTTTTATTATAAATATATTATTAATCCATAAATCAATAATTATATTTTTCAACTTAGTATCTCTCAATAATTTTTATTGTTATTTGAATAAAAGCACATTTATGAGTTTTTTAATCAATTATTAGTCAATAAACTAGTATTTCTTTTATTTTCTAGTGTTTATAAAGTAATTTTTTTGAGGCTCCATAAATTACCTTAAGTATTTTTTTTAAACTTTTCATTAATGTACATATATTCAAATGTTTTCCTAAATGGCATTTTTGATTTATAAATTTTTTTAAAATTATTATTTATCAGTAAACTATGTATATTCGTGAAATTATAATTTTTTTTAATCATATTATCATAGTGATGTTCAAAAAAAATTATTTTTACATTTCTAATATCATTTTTGAGACCCTTTAATATATCTAATTCATATCCTTCTGTATCAATCTTTAAAAAATCAATATTACCTATCTTTTTATTTGTCAGATATTGAGACAGAGGAATAACAGTAGTTTCTATATTGTGATAAAAACTTTTAAATTTTTTTTTATTTATATATTTGTGTTTTTTTTTAAAATAGCTTGAATTTTCATCTATATCACTAAACGTAGAAGACGAACTTTCGACAAATTGTTTTAAAGTAACTTTTTTTACTTCAGCACCAAGAGCAATATTCTCTATATAAATGTTTACCTCATTAAACTTTTTGATTAAGCGTGGTAATCTTTTTTTTAATTCAGCAAAATTAAGTGAGCTTGCTTCAAAAGAATAAATATTTTTTATATTTAAATTATTTAAAAAAAAGTTAATAGACTCACCTTTGTGTCCACCTATATCCAAAAAAATATCAATGTTATTTAATTGATTTTTTTTTAAGAAGTTTGATATTTTTTTTTTGTAGAAAAAATCAAAAAAATTTAAAATTTGAATTGAAATATAATTAATCATTATTTTTATATACTATATATTTGCCAAAAAATTTTTTTATCATAAGGGGTTTCTTTTTTTTACAATCATTCTTGTTAGCAGCACATTCTTTGTGTTGTTTAATAAGTATTTTTATTTTTTCTGTAGTTATAAAATAATCAGAATTAATATTATAATAAGTCATTTTAATTGGCTTATACCCATAAGTTTTGACTTCATGGTGTATTCTATTGATATTTCGTGACATAAAAATTAAGACAGTAATAATTAAAAGATACACAGTTCTTTTGATTAAATTCTTTTTTGAAATAGAAAACTTTTCCAAAAGTAATGAAATTGAAATAAAAAAAATTGAAGCAATCAAACAGTATCCGCCGTATCTTAGTGCTGGGTGATTATAAAACCATTCAAATAATAAAATAAAGATTACCACTAAAACTAAAAAAAGATTTCTTTTTTTAGTTTTAATTATTTTTTTGGATCTAAAGGTAAAATATACAATCAGGCACAATAATGCTAACCCCAACAAAAAATCAGAAACTTTATTAAAAAAATATATATTTATCCAGTTACTAACCCAATTGAAATATTGAATGTACTCTATTGGATTTGCAACTCTTAAATTTGGTGTTGCACCACCTTTAGACCATTGTTCATACCAATCATTTAATACCAATACTTCCTGTAATGGAATTGCCCATATAGGTTGTTGAAAGCATGTAAACTGTACTGGATATATTAGACATCCTGAGGTAATAAAATTATTAAAAATCACTGATAAAAAAATTACCAATATAAAAATAAAAAAAGAGTTAAAAAAAATTTTTTTTAATGTTTCTGTAATATTAAAATTTTTTAAAAGGTGATAAAATATTATAAAAAAAAATATTCCATAAAGTATATAAAATGCCTTTAATGAAATAATTAAACCAATTAGAATGTATATTTTTGAAATTTGATTTGAGATATTAATTTTAAAATTACTCAACATCATGATTTCTATTAATAACAAAAATATTAAAATTTGGGCTGATCTATCAGTTCCATGCTCTGATATTCTATAAAAAAAAATATTAATAAAGATAATTACTAATAGTATAAAATAAGTAACAAAATTTATTTGGTTATTGATGATATTTTTTTTTAACTTAATTAATAAAGTTAAATTTGAAAAACCCATAATTAAAATTACTGGCATATGAAACATAAAGTATTTAACAATAGGTAAATAAAACATTGAATTTAAATAAAAAATAGAAGATGGAGTTCTATAACCAAGGTCAAAATTACCCATTCCAAATATCAATGAATTTTCTGTTAAATAGTAACTATATGAAAAGTGATAATATGGAAAATCATCATGAGTTTTGAAAATAAAAGCTGCAATTAATAAGATAAGAAATATTAGAAAAAAATAACCCCATTCATCTTTTTTTGAATTGATAAAACCAAATTTAATTAAAAAATATACACCTATGACAAGAATTATTGTATTATGAATCTGCCCATGACTAATGAAAAGACTAGATACGTAAGCATATATTATCAAAAATAACACGCCAATTAACCCAATATAGCCTAAGTTATTAGTAATTTTGAAATTTTTAGATATTGAGTTTATAGCTAAACCATAGCCCATCGTAGAACCAATAATCAGTATATAAAAAAAAATATAAGTATAAAAATTTGTAAACATTATATAATAATATTTTTTATCATAAAAATGAAAAATTTAACATTAATTATCCCTGCAAAAAATGAAAAGGAGTCACTGCCTTCAGTACTAAGTGAATTAGAAAGTTATGAATGCAAAATTAAAATAATTCTTGAACAGGCCGATATAGAAACTATTGAGTCTATTAGGTCTTTTAACTGTGATTTAATTTTTCAAGACAAGAAGGGCTATGGTAATGCTTTAATCCAAGGCATTAACGCTGTTGATACTGAGTATTTTTGCATATTTAATGCAGATGGCTCATTTAATCCTAATGAGCTTGCAAATATGCTTAATTTGAGCAATGTAAATAATTATGATTTTATATTTGCTTCTCGCTATGAAAAAAATTGTGGGAGTGACGATGATACAATTATTACTTTTTTAGGAAATTTTATTTTTACATTTATTGGAAAAATAATTTTTCAACTTTCTATTACTGATATTTTGTACACATATGTAATGGGTAAATCAGCTCAAGCAAAGAAGCTTATGTTAAAACAAGGAGATTTTGGTTTTTGTGTTGAGCTTCCAATTAGAGCTCAAAGACAAAATATGAAATTAGCAACCAGCAAATCTCATGAAAGAAAAAGAATAGCTGGGAAAAAAAAAGTCAGTGCTTTCAAAGATGGGTTTAAGATTTTAATATTTATGATTAAATTATTTTTACAGAAATAGGATTTAATTTATATTTTCCTAAATCTATAATCAAAAAGTCTTAGATAAATAAAAATATAACAAATCATGTTAAACAAAATAATTAATACTTGAAATTGAGTGCTAAATATATTTGTCGCACCAAACGCAAGTGTTAAGATATTAAAAATATTTATTAATATACTGCCCAAATTATTTGCTGCTAACGTAGATAAATCAAATTTTTTTTTAACAAAATAAAAAAGTAACTGATGGAAATGTTTATTATCTGAAACTAAAGGTGATTTATTGAATCTATATTTTCTTATTATAGAAAATAGGTTTTCGAAGCATGGGTACCATAACAATAGAACAATAAAAAAGGGTGATATAATAGTATTTGATTCATATATTGCTATCAATAATGTACCAAAACTAAAACCTAATAAATACGAACCACTGTCGCCAATATAAAGCTTATTAAAGAAATTAAGTAAAAGTAAAAAAGATAAGAGTTCTATAAAGTATAAAATTTCAAATCGCCCGATATCTAAATTTTCAAATAATTGTAAGTTATAAATAATTATCAATATTGATATAAAATATCCCAAAACCAATCCGTTTAAGCCATCAATAAAATTAGTTCCATTTACTATAATTAGAAGACAAAAAATTACAAAAATATAAGTAAAGAATTTATAATTTAAAAGATAATCAATAAAAAATATTCTAACTGCTGAAATATGAAAATTGTAAAAAAAAACAAATATAAAGATAAATAATATCTGCAGATAAAATCTTATTTTTGGTGATTTTAATACTCTTAAATCAGATAAAAAACCAATACAAAAAACCATAAATAGAAAGAAATAATAAAATTCTATATTGAGTTTTTCTAAAAAAAGAAAATTTATTACAATTATTACAATTATTAAACCACCCGATAGTGGGATTATTTTATTTTCTACAAATAATTGATGTTTTTCACCAGATAAACTTGGTAAAAAATTTTTTTTGGTTATAAAAATATTTAGTAAATACGCGATAAAGGGAATGACTGTAATATAAACGTAGTTCATTTTATTTTTTTAAATAATTGAGGCTTAAACATATCAATAAATATAAAGATTTAAAAAACTTATAATCCATATGTATATAATAAACTTTAAAACCATCTATTAATTTTTGAAGAGAAGATGTAGATAGTGAATCTTTGGAGTTTCGCCAAAAACTTAATTTTTTATCAATAGCTCCAAAAAAATGCCCAGTTTTTAAAATTTTAAGCCACAACACAAAATCTTCTTTAGTTTTAATATTTGGAAACTTGCAGTATTTGGAAAAAATAGTTCTATCAACCATGACTGTTGAAAGTCCAATATCACAAGATTTTAAAAGTTCCTCAAAGTGTTTAAAAATTCTCGCTGTTCTGTGGTTAAGTATAACTCCATCTTCATCTATAATATTATAAGAGGTATGAGAACAATATAAATTTTTGTCTTGCATATAGTTAATTTGACACTCAATTTTATTTAGTGCCCAAACGTCGTCTGCGTCTAAAAATGCTATATATGCTCCTTTTGATTTTGATATTCCTATATTTCTTGATTCCCCCGCACCTAATGTTTTTGGATTGATTATGATGCTTATTCGATGATCTAAATCTTTTAATCTCAAAATATAATCAAGATCATCATGAGAGAAATCATCGTATATAATGATAATTTCTAAATTTTTATGGCTTTGATTGATTGCGGATTTAACGGATTCTTCAATAAAAATTTTCTTTTTAAAATAAGGAATAATTACACTAACTAATTTCATATAAATTATGTTACTAAATAAATACTATCATAAAATATAAAAAATTATGAAAAAAAAATTAGTCTTATTTATGCCTTCTCTTGAAGGTGGTGGTGTTGAAAAAAATTTTTTTTTATTAGCCAATTATTTTGTGAGAAAAGTTAATAATGTTACTGTAATAACTATCTCTAAGAGATTTAAATATAAATTTAATAAAAAAATTTCATTTATATCTACTAAATTTTTTTTTTGGGATAACTTTGGTAGAATAACAAAATACATAATAGCTTTATATTTGCTTTTAATTGAATATTTAAATCATAAAAATTTAACAGTTTTTTGTTTTCAGGGAAATATTTTATGTATCCTTTTTTGTAAAATACTTAATATTAAAATAATAATAAGACCTAATTCCTCACCTACAGGTTGGTCGCAAAATACTTTGAAAAAATTTATTTTTTCATACATATTAAAACAAGCAGATAGAATTATTGTAAACAGTATTAAGTTTAAAGTTGAATTAAAAAAAAAACTAAATATTGATGCTAAATGTATTTACAATCCTTTAAACTATAAAGAAATTAAGAAATTATCAAAAGAAAAAATTAAAAAAAAATTTTTTAAAAAGAAAAGTTTAAAAATGATTAATGTTGGTAGGTTAGTTAATCAAAAAGACCAAATAACTATTCTTAGAGCTATCAATCATATAAAAGACAAGGTCGACATTAGCTTGCTGATTATTGGTGAAGGGAACAAGAAAGATGAGTTAATTAAATACATCCAAGAAAATAATTTAGAAAAAATTGTTAAAATAAAAAATCATACAAAAAATCCTTACCCATATATAAGGTCTTCAGAAGTTTTTGTACTTTCTTCACTTTTTGAGGGACTACCAAATGTTCTTTTGGAAGCGATTACACTAGATTGCTTTGTAATATCAACTAATTGTCCAACGGGACCATCAGAAATTTTAGACAAAGGTAAAGGTGGTTTGTTATTTGAAGCTTCAAACTACAGAGATTTATCTAATAAAATAATGATTTTTATAAAAAATAAAAAAGAATATAAAAAAAAATCAAAATTTGCTCACATGAGGCTTTTTAGATTTAATTTAAATTTAAATTTAAAAAAATATCTCGATGTAGTTAACGACCTGATGTTGTTAAAAAGCAACTAAATCGTAATTTTCCAAATTTTTTCTTTTTCATACCAATCAATAATTTTATTTAATTCATTGGTAATGACTTTGAATTTTTTTATTTTTAGATAATTTTTTATTTTTAAATTATCACCATGTGTTTTAAAAACTTCAATTTTATTGTGGCTAACTTTTTTTATAATAGCTTTTTTTGTGAGGTACTTTTGAATTACTGAAATTAAAATATTCATCTTAATTGGTTTGTTTGAACAGATATTAAATATTTGAAATTTTTTAATAATTGTTTTTTGTATTAGCTTATTAATTATAACTAAAACATCATCTATATGAGTAAAGTCTCTCACATGTTTCCCATAATTATTTAATTTATATATTTTTTGTTCTTTAACAGCTTTAAGAAAAGAAAAAATAAACATATCGGGTCTTCCCCATTTTCCATAAATTGTAAAGAATCTTAAGCCTATTATCTTCATTTTTGAAATTCTTGAAACATCACTTGCGATATCTTCATTTAATTTTTTTGAAGCTGAATAAATATTTTTGGGGTAATTTATTTCACTTTCCTTCAGAGGGTATTTCTTTTTATCACCATAGACTGAACTTGATGAAGCAAATATAAATTTTTTTACATTATTAATATGGCTTAATTCAATAATATTTGAAAACCCAACAATGTTACTTTCAAAATATGATGTTGGATTAACTACTGAATATCTTACTCCAGCTTGTGCCGCTAGATGTATCACAACATCTATTTTATGTTTTTTAAAAATACTAATTATTTTTTTTTTATCAATTAAATTAAATTTAAAAAATTTAAATCTTTTGCTTTCTTTTAGTAAATTAGTTCTTTTTTTTTTTAATTTTACAGAATAATAGTCATTTAAGTTATCTATACCTATAACTCTAGATTTTTTATTTTTTTTTAAGAGTGAATTTGTAACATGATAGCCAATAAATCCTGCACAGCCTGTGACTAAATAATTCATAAATTAATTTTTCTTTTGTTTTAAAATAATTCTAATTCTTTTTATATATCTCAATAAATGAATTATTCTTACTATGTATTTGTTTTGACCATTGTCTAATCTTATTAAAGTATTTTCATTTAAGTAATCTATGTACTTTATTCTAGATGAAAGCCCGTTTGTATTAAAATAACCTAAAATTTCATCTTTTTTAGTACTCTTGCCTTTCATCTTTAATTTTACAATCATTCTATAAAATAGGTCATAATCTGCCGAATACTTATATTTCAAATTATAATAACCTATTTTTAGTTGAGATTCTTTTTTAATAAAAAAACCCACTGAATGGGCTGTATAAAAACCAAATGTCCAATGTATTTTCCAGGGGTGAAAAGCATACAAGTGTTTGTGTTTAATTACTGAGCCAAATAAAAAATTAATTTCAGGGCTATTCTCAAAATGAGTTTTAACAATTTTTAGTGCATCTTTATTAAAATAGTCGTCAGAATTTAATATACCAATAATATCACCTGTAGAATTTTTTATTCCTGTATTCATAGCATCATAAAGTCCATCATCTTTTTCTGATATTATCTGATGGATGTTAGATTTATATTTATTAACTATTACCATTGTTTTGTCAGTTGAGGAGCCATCAACTATGATATGCTCATAATTTTGATATGATTGATTTATTAAGCTTTTAATGTTTTGCTCAATATGCTTTTCACCATTTTTAACAACTGTAATGATTGTAATTTTTGGATTTTTTTTGAACATTAATTCATTATTTAATTAGATAAAAAAATTATTATATAGTAAATATTCAAATCATTATGCAAATATACTATTGGTGTCCATACCTAACAAATATTGCAACAATAAAATCAGTTATTAGATCTGCAAAATCATTAAAAAAGTACATTAAGGTTAAACTAGGTGAAAATAATGAAATAACAATATTAAATACTTGTGGCGAATGGAGCTTTTTTAAAAAAAACTTATTTAGCATCGAGATAAAAAATCTTGTGTCCTTTGATTTTTTTAAATACATTCCTAAAGAGGGCCTTATTCAAAGTAGGCTCTCATTTTTAATAATATTCTTTTGTAATTTTTTTCCATTATTTTTCCTTATCAAAAATAAAAAACCTACATACCTAGTTGTGCATTTATTAACCTTATTACCTATATTATTAAGTCCGTTATTATCAAAACACACTAGGATTATATTAAGAATTTCTGGATTGCCTGATCTTAATTTTTTTAGGAAATTTATATGGAAATTATTTTCTAAACATATTTATGCTATAACCGCCCCAACACAACTAACTTATAATAAAATATTAGAGGCAGAAATATTTGATAAAAATAAGATTAAATTATTAAGAGATCCTGTCATTGAGTGTGATGAAATTCAAACAAAGAAAAAAATCACAATACATAAAAATTTTGACGCTGATAAATTTTATCTATCCATAGGTCGATTAACTGGCCAAAAAAATTTGCTATTCTTGATTGAAGTATTTTCAAAACATATTAAAAATTTTAAGATTAATAAACTTTTAATTATTGGTGAGGGGGAGGATGAAAACAAGTTAAAAAAAAAAATTATACAATATAAGATGGAAAATAATATTTTTTTACTTGGATTTAAAAAAAATGTTTATAATTATATTAATAAATGTGAGGCATTAATATCAGTTGCTCAATATGAAGACCCAGGATTTGTTCTTTTAGAAACTGCTTATCTCAGAAAGAAACTAATTAGCTCATTGGTAAAAAATGGACCCATCGAAATGAAGAATAATGGCAATACAGGTTATTTTTTTGAATATAATAATGAATTTGGATTGTTGGATGCAATTAAAAGTTCTGAGACAGATAATAAAGACATGTTATTAGCTGCATTAAAATATTCTAAAAAATTTTCAGTCTTTTCTCACTATAAAAATTTTGAAAAAATATTAACAGAGACTATTAATTAGCAAATTAAACATCTTTTGATTTTTTTTTATAGAAAATCTTTTTAAATTATTTCTACATAATAATTCTTTGTTGAAAAAAAGTTTTGGATTTTTATAAAATTCCTCTATCAATTGTGATAATCTTTTATAATCTTTAATTTTGAATAAAGAGCCAGCTCTACCGTTTAATAAAATTTCTTTAGAACCACTTTTAAAATTTGATGAAATTATTGGAAGACAATAACTTGCTGCCTCTACCATCGTAGTAGGCAAACCCTCATAGATAGATGTTGAAATAAATAAATCTGTTTTTTTATAAAACTCATTAAGTTTAATAGTATTTGTAAATATTTTTGCTTTAATATTATGAGTTTTTATATATGTTTTAATTTCACTCTCTTTGCTACCATGGCCAACCAAAGTTAGATTAATTTTTTTTTTAATATTACAGTGATTTATACCTTTTAAGAGCGTTAAATGATCCTTTTGGTCTTCAAATCTTGATATACACAATATGTTAATTTTATTACTGAAATAGGGTTTTCTGCTATTTTTAGTTATTCTATTAAAACAAGGATTATATAAAGTATTAACCTTACAGCTTGCATGTTTTTCTAATGCTTTTGCTAATTCTCTGGAATTGCCAGCAACTATATCCGCATAACAGTATAATATTTTTACCAGATAATAAATTGTTTTCTTTTTTAGGTAATCTTTAAAGTCTTTATGATAATTTAATTCTTCTAAGTGATTAATGTCATAAATAAATATTTTGATTCCTAAGATTATTCTTATAAATATTATAGACCATACATTGACAAAATACTGCATCGAAAAAAATATTTTTTCTTTGTGCTTATCATTTTTTATTATTTTGTAGATTTCAAAAAAACTAAAAAAAGTAGAATTAGATTTTAATGTTTTAAATACTATTTGTTTATTTATTTTATATTTGATTTCCTTAAGAGATAAGTACACAACATCAAATTTGTTATAGTTTATTGAACTTGCAAAATTATTGATTGTTGTATCTGCACCACCAATACTTGGGTATGGATTAAATAAAAATATTTTATACTTCTTTTTCACTTAATTTAAAAAAATTATTTTTATTAATTTGTAAGGAATTCTATAAATTGGAAACGACCCTATGTCACTTGACACTACAGTTTTAGGACTCCAAGAAAAACTAAATATTATAAATATAAAGTAAAAACTACTTTTACTTACTTGATTAAGTTTGCCTTTGCTCAATTTTTTGAAATTAATTATTATTAATTCATTTTTTAAAAGATAAATGAAAGAAAGGAAAGCAATTGTATAACTTATATTCACAATTCTGCCCCAGTCATACATCATTGCAAAGAGCAGTAGCACAGGACTTAATAAAACCAAAAAAATTGATAATAGATTCCACTTGAATATTAGATTTCTATTTTTTAATTTAGAATTTTGTAATAAAATAAAAAGTGGTCCAAATCCAATCATTATTATCAGAAAGTATCTGATAAAAACTTCAATTGAATATGCTCTAAGATTACCCTGAAATTGTTTAATGATACTTGACTTACTGTTAAGTAAATTGCATGACATATAACAAATTTCATTAAAATCATTTTTTAAAGTAAACTCCATTTGAGCGTGTTGTGCATTAGACATTGGAGAAAAAATAAAATAACACACAATTAGTAAAGTTGGTAAGTAAAATAGTAATTCTTTAAAACAATTATTTATTTTCCATTTAAATTTTGGATTAATCAAATCAAAAAATATAAGAAATGGGAAAAAAAATATTACTGGCTCCCAAATTAATACAGAAAGTGGAAATATAGTAATTTTTGACAAAATAATTAAATTTGTTTTATGATTTGGTATTAAAAAATAAATCATAAATATAATGAAAATAAAAACTTCCTTTCTTGCTAAAACTTCAATTTCAGAAACAGGATAAAGTAAAAGTATTGGTGTAAATAGAGCCAATAAGAAATATCGCTCAAGATATTGTTTTTTTACATAAATAAAGAATGTAATAAAAAATGTTGCTACCAGTAAAACTTGAAAACAAAATATGATATCTCTAAGTCTTATTTCAAATAGTTTTGAAAAAAAAATTGATATTTGACCAATTATACCCCTTTTTGTGAATCCTCCAGAATAGTTAATTAACCATTCTGAAATAGTGGAATCATTTCCAATCTCATGTTTTATATAAAGAAATGCTACAGAAAAAAAAGATAAAAATAATAAATATATTATGAGATAATTTTTTTGTCTTTCACTCATTATATAATTTTTATTTTTTTTATTTTTGTCAATTTATTTTTTTAGCAACTATGAATATACAAATTGGATATAGTTTTTTGATATCAGTTTTATGAAAAAAAGAAATAATATTATCTAGAATGAAAGAGGTTATTAATAAGGGATAAGCTAAAAAAGGTATTTTTTTTATATAATCGAATAACATGGAGTATGAGGTCATTAAGGGCCCATCACCTAAATATTCTTTTTTAATTATTTTAAAATTTTTTTTATTTAATAACTTTTCAAAATACGTAACTGTATATCTTTTGTAATCTTTAGGCGCCTCATGATATCTATACAAAAAAGGAGTTGAAATATAAATTTTACCACCAGTATTTAAAATTTTACTTAATTCATCGATAGCATTATTATCATCATAAATATGTTCAAGAACATTAAATATAATTATGTTATTAAATTTTTTTTTAATATAATTTTTTTTTTCTAAATTTATTTTTATATAATTTAATTGATTTTTATTTTTTATATTGCTGAAGTATAAGTTTTGATTATTAGTGTTTGATAAACTAAAAAAACTTTCTTTATAATTATTTGTTCCAAATTCAATTGTCTTATTTTTAATTTTTAATTTTTTAAATTCTAAAATTTGATAAATTTTGCAAGGACTGAGATTTTTACTAGTGTAATAAATGAATTTTAGTAAAAATTTTATTTGATTAATAAATTTCATTAAGTAGCATCTTTTTTATTATTTGATCTATGCCTAATTTTGATTGCCATTTAAGGTCTTTAAAAATTAATTTAGGATCACATCCTACTTTTTTAATATCTTTTGGTCTCATTACATTTTTATTGTTTATTTTAAGGAATTTTATATTAATTTTAGATGAATGAAAAATTTTTTTAACGATATATTTCAGTGATATAATCTTACCTGTTCCTACAACATAGTCTTTTTGAAATTTTGAATTATTAATCTTATATATTGCTTCTACAAATTCAGGGGCCCAACCCCAATCTCTGTAAATAGAAATATTTCCTAAATTTAAATATTCATTTTTTTTTCTATACTTTGCAAAATGAATTATTTTTTTTAAAGCAAAATTATTTTTTCTAAGTGGAGACTCGTGATTTGAAAGTATTCCACTTTTACTATTAAGTTGATACATTTCTCTATAATATTTAGTTAACCAAAAACTGAAGTTTTTTGCATTACCGTATGGACTATGTGGTGCAAAAATATCTTTCTCATTTTTAAATATTTTTTTTGATCCTCCAAAACAGTCAGTTGAACAGGAATTATATACTCTAATTTTTAGCAACCTATATTTACGTAAATTTTCCAAAATCAAAAATAATAATGTTATATTGCTTGAATAAGTTATCATTGGCATTGTAAAAGATTTACTAACTGATGACTGTCCTGCAAAATAATAAATTTCATTTGGTTTAATTTTATTTATATCACTAATTATATTATGTGGTTTTGCTTCGTTATATTTTCTTAATTTAACTTTATCTAAAATTTTAATTATTTTTAAGTTATCTAAATTTTCTTTTTTTAACGATCTGGTATAGCCATAAACTAAATAATTTTTTTTTTGTAAAAGATCAGCCATATAAGAGCCATCCTGCCCCGTTATTCCAATTATAAAAGCAATTTTTTTTGTCAATTTTAATTTATTTAATTTTAGTTTTTAATTATTTAAAAATATTAATCAATCTTAAATTAAATTTTTATATAAATCTTTAGTTTGTTTTGCACAGTTCTTCCATGTGAACAATTTAGATCTTTTATGACCCTTTTTTATAAATATCTTTCTTGCCTCTTTATTTAGTAAAAAAAAATTTATCTTTTTTAAAAGATCCAAATAATTATCATTTTTAAAATATAAACAAGCATTACCTCCAACTTCGCGTAACGCCTCAAAGTCTGATGAAATTACTGGACAACCGAGGTGCATGGCTTCAATATTAGGAATTCCAAAACCTTCATATTTTGAAGTATTTATAAACGCTATTGCACCAATATATAAATGGGTTAGTAAGTTGTCACTCCCCTGATAATTAATAAAATTATCACCTAATTTATATTTTTTAATTTCATCTTGAGAAAATTTTCCCCCACCAAAACAAATTACTTTTATATTCCTAAATTTTTTTGAAGAATTTACAGCTTCAACTAATAATTTGAAATTTTTATAGTTATCCCTTGACCCCACATATAGAAAATAATTTCTAGGTAGTTTTATACCTAATTCTTTTTTACTGTTTTTTTTTAGGTGATCACAACCTAGATATATTACAGAAGTTTTATAAAGTGGGATTTCATAATGTTTAATGAAATCTTTTTGAGTTCTTTTTGAAATACAAATAAAGTGGTCTACGTATTCTAATATATTTTTTTTTTCCAATAGCTTTTTTTTTGAATAAAAACTTGTAAAATTTTCATGCACTAGATCATAAATGGTCAGTATTTTTAGTTTATCCTTTAAAATTTTTAAATTATCTTTGTCATAATATGTTTCATGAATAATATCTGGATTTTCTTTTTTTAAAAAAAGTCTAAATAAAAAATAGTTTAATTTTTTTAATAAAACATTGTTTGGAAAGCTGCTTAAATAAAATGAAAAATTATTTTGTTTTAAGTTTTTTAAATAAATATTTTTACTTATAGGAGCTATGATTTTAGAATTAATCTTTATTTTTTTAAACTCTTTACAAAGATTAATATAGTACCTCGATATACCTCCTTTTTTTTGTAAAAAAAAAATTGTATTTGAAAAAACTATATTCATATTTTATTCTTTTAGATTAATTCTTTAACTCTAGTTAAATCATTTGAACTAATAGCTAAATTTATGACTTCACAGTCTTTTATCTCATTCAATTTATCTTTTTTTCTTAGATAATTTAATTTTCCATTTATGTCCCTGCTTTCACTAAAGTTTGCTCGGGTACACTCTTTCAAATCTATTTCGTTAATGTTTTTAAAAAATTTTGTTTTTGGGAGATCATTATTAATGAAAAAAGCATTATTTCTTAATCTGTTTACTCCTAGTAAATAATAACCCTTTTTATTCATTAAGTTTATATAGGATTGTAATGAAGCACCATAATATAAATTTGAATAGTGAGCTTTTGTTCTATCAAAGTTTTTTATGTTTGGAACTGTTACTTCTAACTCTGGACCAAAAATAGAATTGTACTCAAGAATTAAAATTTTAGATATTTTAGGCCTTATTTCATTTAAGATCCAATAATCAGCTCCATCTATATCTATACTAAAAATATCTATTTCAAAATTTACGTAATTCGATAAAATTTCTTTAATGTTTTTAGAGGTAATACTTTTTTCAAGCACATTTAAGTTCCCCCTCCATATGCTAACGTTAGATGAAACTTTTTCTTTTAGATTCTTATTTATATCAACAACTAATCCTTCCCCATAATACATTTCATAAAGAAGTCTTGTATTTGCTTCTGAGTAATCCCCAATCCCAATCTCAACAAAACTAGGTTTTTTTATATTAAGTTTTGTTACTAAAAAATCAATTATGCCATCTTCACCATTCTGTGAAAAAATTTTTAGCTCTGCATCTTCTATGTTGGAATATTGATCATAAAATTTTCTTGATTTTAAAATTAATATATTTGATAAAACCATTAATATTTTTTGAATAGTATAACTTTTACTTTTCTTTAAGATATTCGTAATTTTAATTAATATTTTTTTATAAAGATTCTTCATTTTAGTATTTGATGTCTTTAATTATTTAACAGAATTCTTAATTAATTTTATTATTTTTAATATTAATAGTATTATTTTTAACTTCTATAATTTTATTGCAATATTTTAAAAGTTCTTTTTTATGAGTACATATAATTATTATTTTTTTCTCAAATTTTTTAAACAAATAATCTAATATTTTTGTCTCATTTTGGGTGTCTAAAGCATTTGTTGCCTCATCCAAGATTAAAATTCTTGGATCTCTGAAGATAGCCCTTGCTATACCTATGCGCTGAATCTGTCCTCCAGATAATCTAGACCCTCTTTCACCTGTTGTAGTGAAGCTGTTTACTTCTTCATTATTAATAAAATTCAAATTTAGTGATTGTAAAATAGACATTATTGCTTGCTCTTCTTCAGGTAAAATTTCATTTGTTAAACTGATATTGGATAAAATTGAATTGTCAGAAAGATAGATATCTTGGGAAACATACCCAATACTATTTCGAATTTCTTTAGTTGAATTTAATTGATCAGAGTTATTTATCTTTATTGTTCCAGATGAGGGCTTAACTAATGTGGAAATAATATTCAGTAATGTTGTTTTTACACTTCCAGTTTCTCCAATAATACCGATTTTATCTCCTATAGTAATTTCAAAATTTAATTTACTGAGGGTTGGATTTTTTTGATTTTTGTAAAAAAAACAAACATTTTCAAATTTTATACTGTCTAAAATAATTTTTTTACTTTCTTCTATTTCATAAAAACTGTCAGGAATTTCTGAATTCGTTAATATTTGATGAACCACACCACAGGAAGGCATATTAAATTTAATTGCCTGCAAGGATCTTAATAGTGCAACAGATGCTGGCAGAAGTTTAATACAAACAAAAGCAAAAACACCAAATAGAATCATAACATCATTCATATCCATAGCTGAATAAACTATTAAAAATAAGAAAAATGAAAAAAAAATAAGAATACCTACAAACTCAATTATTGGTGCAGTAAAAGCTAGCGCTGTATCTCTATAAATATTTGCATTAGAAAGTTTTAAACGTTGTGTATTAACTTCCTCAACAAAGAATTGTCTTTTATTATATAAAATTACTTCCTTTATATTTCCTATTATCTGATTAATTTTTTCTAATAAGGTGGCGTCTGTATCCAACCGTACAGCTCCCCATTTTTTAAATCGATTACTCGTAACTTTTATAATTATTCCACAAACTGATAATAAAAACAACATAACATAAAGTGAATAAATATTGTAAATAATAAGAAATGAACAAACAAGAATAATAAAAATAATTTGTGTTATACATACTATAAAGCTACCAATAAGTCCTGCAAATAAACTAGTTTCAGAAGAGATATTTCGCACAAAAAATGAAGGATTGTTTTCTAAAAAAAAAATATAATTTTTATTTAAATATTTTTTCAATACTCTTTTTGTTAAACTTACTGAAAAATTATTAATAAATTTAGCTGCCCAGGAATTACTAAAAAGTATAAAAAGAGTTTTGATAAAATAAATAAAGACAAAAGCAAAAATTAAGAAAAATATAAATTCGTTATCGTTCATTTTTCTTAAAAAGGGAAAAAAATCATATAAAAAATTACTTTTATTTTGACCAGTTGTGAAACTTAAAATTGGTATAATTAATCCGATACTCAAAACTTCTAAAACTGATTTTATCATCAAAATAGCTAATGAAATAATACAATTTATTTTATCTTTTTTTGTTAAAACTTCTAATATTTGTTTTATTATTTTTTTCAAGACAGGCTTTTAAGCGAAATATTTTTTTATTTAGATAAATTATTTACTATTTTATAACTTAGCTCTAATAAGTACAGTATATTATGTAAAAAATAATATATTATTACAGACAATTATACTTTATTTTAAAGAACTTACGGTACTTTCTTCTTGGAATGTGGTCAAAATTTAATGAATGATTATATAAATTTTATGTATATAAAATTAATTAATAATTAATTTAAAATTATGTCTAAAAAATATTACTTAGAAAAATAAGATTTATGAACTTTTATAATAAAGTTATTTTAATTACAGGTGGAACAGGTAGCTTTGGAAGAGGGCTATCATTTCATTTATTAAAAAAATACAAACCCAAAAAGATTATAATCTTTAGCAGGGATGAGTTAAAACAATTTGAAATGAGTAATGAGGAGGTTTATAAAAAAAACCATAGGATTATGAGATTTTTTATAGGGGACGTGAGAGACTATAAACGATTAGAGTATGCTATGAACGGAGTAGATTACGTGATTCATGCTGCAGCATTAAAACAAGTACCAACTGCCGAATACAACCCTGATGAATTTGTTAAAACAAATATTATAGGAGCTCAAAATGTTATTGATGCCTGTATTGCAAAAAATGTAAAAAAGATAGTAGCCCTATCCACAGATAAAGCGGCAGCTCCTATCAATTTATATGGAGCAACAAAACTATGTTCAGATAAATTTTTTACTGCTGCTAACAACAAAACAGGTAGTAGAAAAATAATATTTAGTGTTGTGCGCTATGGAAATGTTATGGGAAGCCGAGGATCTGTTATTCCATATTTTAAAACATTAAAAAAATCAGATTTTTTTCCGATAACAGATATAAGAATGACTAGATTCAATATAACCATGGATCAGAGTATAAATTTAGTATTGTTTGCTCTAAGCAATGCAAAAGGAAGTGAAATTTTTGTTCCCAAAATTCCTAGTTATAAAATTCTTGATGTTGCTAAGGCAATTAATCCAAATTGTAAAACTAAAGTTGTAGGTATTAGGCCTGGGGAAAAAATTCATGAAGAAATGATCACAGAGAGTGATAGCCATACTACATTTGATTTAGGAAAATGTTATGCAATTGTTAATCCAGCTAATGGTTTAATTTTGAAATATTATAAAAATAAAAAAAATTTTAAAAAAGTTCCAGAAAACTTCTCATTTAATAGTGGTAAAAATAAAGAAAATCTAACTATTAAAGAGTTAAAGATTTTAATTAGTACATTATAATCGAAAAACTATAGAGACAATTAGATTAAGCTTGGTATAAAAAATCAAAATTATTTAATGATTTAAAGGCAATCGAAACACTTTATTCTTTAAAAAAATTTTTAATAGTTGTTACTACTTTTTTTTGCTTTTTCCTATCAAGTGTGTGATATATTGGAATACTTAGTGATGACTTGTAATATTCTTCAGATGATTTTAATTTAATTTTTTTATCTTTATATAATCCAAACTTATAAATAGGAATATAGTGAAACTGACATATTATATTTTTACTATGTAAGTACTTTAGGAATGAGTCCTTATTTGATCTTAATCCTTTAAAATTTATATTTATCAACCCCAAATGATAAGATGACTTATTTCTAATATCATATTTAGGAAAATTAATTATATTTTTATATTTATCAAGTTCTGTCTTATAATATTCATATATTTTTTTTCTACGTTCTAAAAATATTTTAATTTTTTTTAACTGAGATATTCCTAAAGCTGAATTTATATCACTTAGTCTGTAGTTATAACCAAAATGTAAAATGTCATATAGCCAGGGAAATTTAGAATTTCTAATTATTCCATGTGATCTGAGGTTTTTAATTTTTTTAGCTATTAATTTATGATTAGTTGTTACTATACCTCCTTCCCCTGTTGTTATGGGTTTTAACGGATGAAGAGAAAAGGTTGAGATATCAGAATGTTTACATGCTCCAACTTTTATTAGTTTTTTATTGGAACTGTACTCAGCTCCAAAAGCGTGGCATGCATCTTCAATTAATAAGCAATTAAATCTTTTTTTAATTTTATAGAATTCTAACAAATTTTCAGGAAAACCACCCATGTACATAGTTAATATTATTTTTATCTTATTTATTTTATTAATCATTATACATTCCAACAAAGATTTTGGAGTCATTTGTCCAGTTCTAGGGTCTATGTCTGCTAAAAAAATTTTAGCACCTAATTGTTTACACATGCTATAAGCTGCAATAAAATTGATTGCTGGCATTACTACCACATCATTTTTTTTTATGTCTGATGCTAAAAAAGCTAGATGTAATGCAGCAGTACCACTGGAACAGCTGGCAACATTTTTTACTTTCAAAAAATTTGATAATTCATTCTCGAATTTCTTTACAAATTTTCCTGTTGTAATTAATTCCTCATTCAATGATTTCGACACCATAGATAAGTCTAGATGATCTATGTGTTGTCTTCCGTATGGTATTCTACTTTTCATTTTATTAAGCATTTATCATTTTAGTATTATATTTATGAAGCGCTTTTGCTATTTCTAAATCTTCCTTTGTATCAATATCTATTGCGTATCTTTTTTTTAATTCATAACCATAATATTTAAAACTATTGTTTTTGAATAATTGAGATGTTTTGAAAATTACAAAACTTGCTGATTCATGGTAACTTTTTCTGATATCTTGTGATCTTGATTTTAAAAATCTTTTATTAATTGGTTCTAAATTGTTATTTTTTTTTTTAAAAGCCCATTCTATAGGAATATCGTATTCTCTTATTGACATCATCGGATATTTTTTTTTGGTTTTATCAAATTTTTTAGATGCTGATATAAAGTCTTTATGACTAATCAATGGTGAGCATGAATAAAGCAACCACACCTCATTAAAAAAAACTTTTTTTTTTTATATTCATTAACAACATATTGTAAAGTTTCGGATAGTCCAACCCTATCACCAGAAAACTTCTTGGGTCTTTTAAATTCTGGCCCCATATTGCTTTTTTTTAAAAAATTTATTATTTTATTACTATCAGTTGACACATGAATTTTATTAAATAATTTTGATTTTTTTGCATTGTTAATTGTATATTGAATTATTGGTTGTCCATTAAATTCTACTAGATTTTTATTTTTAATTCGCTTAGATCCTCCTCTAGCGGGTATAATTGCAAGTCTGTTTAATTTTAACATATTAATTAAGCCTGTTAATTTCTGTGTGTGCAATATCACCTTTAATACTAGATCTAATTTTTTTTATATCATTTTTGGATATTCTATAAAAAACTTGATTTAAAATTTTATAATATTTTTGCAATATTTTCTGCTTATGGGCAATCGAAACATAAATAGTAGTACTTGCTAAAAAATTATTTTTTAACATTTCTTAAGTTAAATAAGTTTTATATATTTGGCTATAATTTATAAATTTAAATTGAGGTATGGAATCTTTACCAAAAATTTTAATCTCTATGCTGTGTTTTTTAGCAATTTCATACCACTTCAATTTAATATTTTTTCCAATTTTTATTACTGATTCAAATACTTTTTTTTCTTTCATAATCTTTATAGTTGAAAGTGCTGCAACAAAACCAATTCTCTCTGACCAGAAAGTGCTGCTTATAAATGTGTCTTCTGCTGACCTCAAAAATTTTTTTCTGGCTACTACTGCTGTAATAGCATGTCCATTTCCGATTGCCTTTCCATAAGTGACTATATCTGGAAAAATTTTATACTTATGAAATACTCCTCCTAAGGATTCTCTAAAACCAGATGTACATTCATCAAAAATTAAAACGGCATTATATTTTTTAGATAAATTTTTAACTTTTTTTAGAAACTTCATGTCAGGCTTTATAATTCTTTCTACTTCCATTTTAATTATTCCAATCTTTTTGTTTTTCAAAAGGTACTCTAATCTTTCAATGTCATTGTAACGAAATAAAAAAGTTGTATTTTTTAATTTAGCATTCACCCCTGCTGTTTTGACATTATTTGTTAAATGATAATTTAAATTATTTCTATTTGATAAATTTGAAGATAAATACCAATCATGCCATCCATGATATCCACATGCAGCTATATTGGGTTTATTTTTTTGATATGATTTAGCTATTCTAATGGCTATAGAATTGGCTTCAGCACCTGTTCTGGCATATTTTACCATGCCTCCCCATTTATCAATTTTAAGTAATTCTTCTGTTAGCTGAACTTCCTCATAACAGTTTAATGTGGACATGTTTCCATTTTTAATTGCTTTAATAACTTCTTTTTCAATTATTGGGTGATTGTAACCAAGCACATTAGTTCCTACTGCAAATATCATATCAATATACTTGTTGCCATCTTTGTCCCAAACTAAAGCATCTTTAGTTTTTGAATAATATGTTGGCCAAAATTGTGGTAAAAATGCCTCTGCTCTTTTTGAATAAAGCATATTTCCACCTGGAATTATCTTAATAGCTTTTTTCCATCTTTGATTAATTTTTAATTTCATAATTTACCAAAGATCAGGCCTTAATAGCCTATTCTTATCTGACTGATGTTTAATAAAGTTTGGTGGATATACATATTTTTCATCTTTATAATTTGCAATCTCATTATATTCTCTAAAATTATCAAACCCAATAACAATATTATTTATTTTATTAGCTAATATAAAGTTTATACAAAAAAATTTTTTATTAATAATATTTTCTTTATTTATCCATTTTTCATACACATCAAAATCTTTTTTATGCCTGGTAAAAATTCTATTTTCACTTCTAAATTTTTCGTTTACCAATATTCCTTTTAAAAAAACTGATCTTGCAAAAATTTTTATTTTCTTTTGCTTTAATTTTTGTAATAATTTTATATTTAAAAATCTTTTATCAAAAATATTTGCTGGCACTTGAATTAAATCCAAATTAAATTTTTTAATAATCAAATTTAAAGATTTCAAAGTATAAACAGAAACTCCCACTTTATTAGTTATGTTGTTATCTTTTAATAATTTGACAAACTTAACAAATCCTTTTGGGCTTTTGCTTAATAGCTCTTTTTCATCATGAAACAAAACTCCATAAAATTTATCAATCTTAAGTTTTTTTTTAGATTCTAATAGCTTCTCAATTACACCCTCTTTGGAATTTGCTATTTTAGTTATAATATTAAATTTTTTTAGGTTAATTTTAGATAAAACTTCTTCAGACTGTTTATATCCTAGTGCCGTATCTATAAAAAAGTTTTTTTTTTTGCGAGACAGGTTTATTATTTTTTTTAGATTAGATTCATTTAATCCTTTTTTTGATAAACTATAATTTTGATCTAGTTGCGCTGTTCCTAAAACTAAATTAAATGATTTATTTTTCATTTGTATTGATAAAAATTTTAATTACTGAGCTCATATTTTATTATTTAATTCTACAACCCAGCTCAAGCAAAACTAGAAAATATATAATATTCATATTAATTTAAAATTTTCTTTTATAAAGTGTATCTTGAACATAAATATAGTTTATAGCCTTATTATTGTTTATTAAAATCTCATTAACAATGTCTAACGGTTGGCATACAATGGGTTTATCATGAATGTTTAATGAAGTATTGAGTAATCCTCCTATACCTGTCTTTTTATAAAATTCTTCAATTAGCTTATAATAAACAGGACAAGTTTTTTTCGTTACAATTTGTGGTCTAACTGTGAAATCATAAGGGTGTATTGCTGCTTTTAGGTGTGTTCTACCAATTTCAGTTGTGTCATAACAGGTAGTCATAAAATTAGAAGAAATATTTTTTGGATTTATAACGTACTTCCTAGAAAATTTTTTTAGTATAGAGGGAGTAAATGGCATCCAAAAGTCTCTTTTTTTTATAGTAGTATTAATCTTCTTAATTGACTCAAATTTGGAAGGGTCACATAAGATGGATCTATGTCCTAAGGCTCTTTGTCCAAACTCCATTCTACCATAACAAAAAAATAATATTTCTCCTTGAGCTAAAATTGTACTAGTTCTTTTAAAGTGTTTGTCTTTTATTTGAATAAAATTTTTTTTAATTAAAGGATGCAATTTGAATTTTAAAATTTCCTTATCATCTAAGTCTGGCCCCCAATATGCATTTTCAATTTTCTTTGTTAACTCTGCTGTTTTACTTAATCCTTTTTTAGAAACCATAGCCGCATACGCTGCCCCAATTGAAAGACTTTCATCCCCTGGTCCTGGTGGTATGTATAAACTTTTAACAAATTTTTGTTCTAACAAAATCTTGTTGGCTTTCACATTATTTGCAACACCGCCTGAAAAAATAAAATGATTACAATTCGTTTCCTTGGATATATTTTTAAACCATTCAACTAATCTAATTTCGACAAAGTCTTGCACTCCACCAGCAATGCCATCAAATCTGTAGTGATTAAGTTTTTTTTTAAAATAAGTAAAATAATCCTTCATCTTTGGGTTTCTAAAAAATTTAATACCCTTAACTGAAAAAGATTTTAGAAATATATTTCTGGGACCGCTCTTATGATGATCTGATGCATATGGTGCCAAGCCCATAACCTTATACAAATGTTTTGCTGGGTTCATGCCTAGAATTAAAGTAACAGACTCATATATCTGGCCAATTAAACTTTTTGTAGAGTTTGAAATTAATTTCAATTTTCCATTATGGATTGTAGATATACAATTGTATGTATCGTCACCTCCCGAATCTAGAGTTACGAGGGCAACTTTTTTATTCTTAATTTCTT
>Ga0115004_10000662_pt1 | contig 26748 bp, 24 predicted proteins | sample ArcticOcean_MG_C_10_FD_88737 | JGI IMG/M metagenome (GOLD analysis project Ga0115004, IMG submission 88737) | Marine microbial communities from western Arctic Ocean - ArcticOcean_MG_CB11_90 | ecosystem: Environmental > Aquatic > Marine > Oceanic | place: Arctic Ocean: Canada Basin | collected... | reverse complement strand
TAGAATTAAATTTAACTTCTTTTGGAACTGCAATTGATACCTTACATTTAGAAAATCCTAAATTTTCTATAACATCAATTTCAAAATCTTTTTCAATTAATAAATTTTCGCCAATTATTGCTAGATCAACTACACCATCGTTAATATATTTTGGAATATCACTGTTTCTTAAAAAATAAACCTCAATAGGAAAATTTCTAGCAGAGGCCATTAATTGATCCTTATAGTTATCAATTTTAATTCCACATTTGTTCAAAAGGTTTAAAGAATCCGCATTGAGTCTTCCTGATTTCTGAATTGCTATTTTTAGTTTTTTCATTTATTGATTTTTTTTATAAAAAAAAACCCGTTTGAATTAACAAACGGGCTTATATAATAATATAACAATATCATCACATCACTCGTTTGAGGACATTGAAATGATGATGGTTATCACGGTTAAATTTCATTAATAAAAATATACTTCAAATATTATAAAAATTTTATTGATTTCCTAGAGTAAATGTTTTTATTCATTTATTTCCAGTTAAAATCACAAAATAGTTTTGTGTCTTGAAAGTATTCAAGAAAATAAAAAACCCTCTGATATTAGAGGGTTTTTTGTTTTAATATATTTATCAGTTTAATTTTCTGACATATTAATTGGATCCTGGGTATACTTTTAAAGTTTTTCCAGCAGATGAATTAATAAGAGTACTGTATTTTGATGCGTTTTCAAACCAATTTCTAGATTTTGGATTAGCTAATACTGCCTCTCTTCCTCTAAGCCAGTCACCTAAATTGTTTGATCTTGCAACCATAATATGTGTTACTCCATCTTCTGCACCACTAATTGTTTCATGAAGTTCAATAACACCATCAAAATTGTTTGAATTTGCTTCAATGAATTCTGAGGATAAAGCAGCAAACTTTGCAACATCCTTAACATTAAAACTCCATATATTGGAGTAATCATATCCACCTGCTTTAGATGGATCGAAAATTAATGGTGATGCCAAAATATTAGAAACTGGTTTAGCAACTGATTCAAAAATCTTATTCACTAACATGCTTTCAGCGAATTCACCAGGACCATTACCCCATCCTTTAAAGTAATCAGCGTTAGGTGCAAGAAAACATATTTGATGAGTATAATTAGTTGTTGAATTAACAAATTCCATTTCAAACATAAAGACCGTAAATGGCATTTGTGACATTTCTTCCGAATTAAATAGAAGATCAACAGCGTTGATTAGTTCCTCTCCATCTGCTTGGTTTTCAACAGCAAAATTTAAACATGTCCAATAGGATTTATCCTGAGCATTTAAAGAAATACTAAAGAATAATAATAAAATAAATAGTAAATTTTTCATATGATATATTAATTAATTAAGTTGTAAAAATAATAAAACATTCTTAATTGAACTTAATTTTTTATTAAATTATTTTTAATTAAATATTTATTACAAAAACAGAAAAGTCATTAGTTACAATATTATTAATATGTTTGCATATCTAATATGAATAGAGGTAAAAAATATTTAAAAAGAATTATAGGGACAATATTTTGTTTATTATTAGCAATTAATAATGTCATGTCCCAAGACAATCAGAACACAGATCAGTTAGATTCTATTTCTTCTTTAGAGAGTAAACCCTTGAGATATTACCAAAGATTTGGCCCACCCTATAATCCTGATATAAAACTTACGGACGAAGATTCATTAGAATGGCCACTAGAATTCGATATTTCATTATTCTTTCAGGATATTAAAGACTTAGATGTTAAAAACAATAGTTTTAAAGCAAACTTTACTTTTGACGTCTATTCTGATTATGACTTAGAGTATACTACAGTTAATGGAGAACCCTTAGAGTACTTCCATCATCCAGAGTGGATTCAAGCTCGACTTGAAGGAGAGACAACTGTAGATGGGCCATACTATAGCTTTAGAAAAAAACCATCAGAGTTATCTCGAGCTATGTTGAACGGTTTAATTGAAGAAGGAAGAATCAGCCCAGACTTTTTAGAAAATGATGCTATTTCATTTTATGATAATAAATTTTCAAAATCTTCTTTAGGTGTAGAAAGTGAATTTGATCATAACTGGGATTTAAGTGACTATCCATTCGATACACAAAAATTATTGTTTGAATTTCAAACTACAACCGATACTTCTCTTGTTAAAATAAATCCAAGTCTAAAATTCGCAAGTAATTTTGAAAAAAACATGAGAAACCTTACTGCTGGATATATAATAAAAGACGTGTCATATAGATCCGAATATAAATCCATTCCGTCAGATGTAATAAAAATCTCACCAGATATTATTAGACCACAAGTAACTCAAGCTTTTATAGTAGAATTGAACGTTGAAAGAAGAGGACTTGTTTTGTTCTTTAAAATTTTTACAGGTGGAATTTTATCTTTTTTTATATCCTGTATGGTATTTCTTATTCCATTAAAAGAATTAGAATCTAGAATCAACCTTGGTGTTGGTGGAATATTTGGAGCAATTGGTAGTAGTGCATTTGTATACGAAGTTCTTCCCGTAGTAAATGTATTTAATAAAGCAGATGCTATAAATAATTTGATAATCGGAATGGTAGTTTTTAATATCCTTGTATTACTATTACAACAAAGTACATTTAAAAGAATTAATATTGATGGTAAATACTTTTATCAAACGGTTGAATCTCCTCATTTCAAAAGTTTTCAAGACAGTAAATTTGCTTTCTTCTATTCTATTTTCACCTTCTTTGTGATATTGACTGCAATTTTTCTTTGGTAATAATCTAAAGAGGAACAATTACATTACCCAATTGATTTTAAGTTTGAAAATTAGTAACTTTTCACTTTACCCCCTACTCTTTTTAACATCTTTACAAGTCTTTTGAATTGATTTTTTTAGTTTATTTATTTTGCAATAAAACAAAATAAACAATATCACACATTATAAATCCTTTGATTTCTTAATTAATTATAAATGAGTTCGTATTGAATTTATATTAAAAAAGCCCGTTTGAATTAACAAACAGGCTTATATAATAAATATAACAATATTATCACATCACTTGTTTGAGAACGTAAATATAACGATGTGTATTATGTGTCAATTTCATTTTTTTTAATAAAATATTATTGATTACCCAAAATTATTGGCAATCCATCCTTTCCACTTCCGATAATAACAACTTTTGAATTAGGAGATTCAGCAAGCTTAGTTGTTGCCTCAATTCCTTTATCTCTTAAAATATTAGTGGTTAAAGAAGAATTTAATATTCTGTTAGCATCTGCCTTACCTTGAGCATCAATTCTGACTTTTTCAGCTTCTTTTCTAGCTGATTCAAGTTTAAACTCATATTCAAGAGACATTTGTTCTTGACTAAGTTTTCTTTCGATTGCTTGCTTAATAGTGTTAGGTAATGTAACGTCTCTAACTAAAACATCATTAATCTGAACATGTTGTTGTTCAACACCTTTTTTTAATTCATCATAAATTTCACTTTCAATAGCGTCTCTTTTAGTAGAGTAAAGTTGCTCTGGAGTATATCTACCTACAACACTTCTAGCAACTGCTCTTATATTAGGAACAATAACTATATCTAGGTAATTTGATCCTTTAGTTTGATGTAATTTACCTAATTCATCTGCTTTTGGTTGATAAAGTACTGATACATCTAAAGAAATTTCCAAACCATTTGAAGAAAGTACTTGCATCTGACTTTCAAAAACTTCTTGTTGTTTTACGTTGTATAAATAAACCGTATTCCAAGGAGCTATAATATGAAAACCTTCTCCTAATGGAGCTTCATCTGTAACCACACCACCACCAAAAGTTTTAAACAATACTCCAGCTTCTCCATAGCCAATATTTACAGCTGATTTCATTAATATAATGAAAGAAACCATTACAGCCAATACAATAGGTAATCCAATTTTGTTAATTCTATCCATTTTTCTTTTTTTTTAATTATTTATGTTAACATGCCGCCATCGACATTAATTACTTGACCAGTTATAAAAGTTGAAAGGTCAGAAGACAAAAATAAGCAAAGATTTGCAACATCTTCCGGTTTTCCACCTCTTTTTAAAGGAATTCCTTCAATCCACTTTTGAACGATTTCATCACTTAATTCGTTAGTCATTTCAGTTTCTATAAAACCAGGAGCAACTACGTTTGATCTTATGTTTCTAGAACCTAATTCTAGAGCTATTGATTTAGAAAATCCAATAATACCAGCTTTAGAAGCAGCATAATTAGATTGTCCAGCATTACCTTTAACTCCAACAATTGAACTTATATTAATAATACTACCAGATCTCTTTTTAAGAAAAACTCTCTGACAAGCCTTAACCATGTTAAAAACTGACTTTAAGTTAACTTCAATAACCTTGTCGAAGTCCTCCTCACTCATTCTCATTAATAAGTTGTCTTTAGTAATACCTACGTTATTGATAAGAACATCAAAAGAATTAAAATCTTTTAAAATATTTTCAATCAATAATTGAGATTCATTAAAATTAGCTGCATTACTTTGGTAAGCTTTACATATAACCCCTAAGGATTGTATCTCTTCAACCAGTTTGTTTGCAGAATCATTTGATTGACTGAAGGTAAAAGCAATATTCGCTCCATTTTTAGCTAGAGTCAAAGCAATACCTTTTCCAATTCCTCTGCTGGCACCTGTTACTATTATAGTTTTTCCTTTTAACAAACCCATTAGTTAATATTTAAAATTACTAATTATTGCATAACCTCAGCTACTTTCTTTCCAATTTCTGCTGGTGAGTCTACAACATGAATTCCACATTCCCTCATAATTTTCTTCTTAGCCTCTGCAGTGTCCTCTGATCCACCGACAATTGCACCAGCATGACCCATAGTTCTTCCTTTGGGAGCTGTTTCTCCTGCTATGAACCCAACAATTGGCTTTTTATTACCGTTTTCCTTAACCCAAAGCGCAGCTTTTGTTTCAAGCTGTCCTCCAATTTCCCCAATCATAACAATACATTCAGTTTCTGAATCTTCCATAAACAGTTTAATAGCATCTTTTGTAGTGGTTCCAATAATTGGATCCCCACCTATTCCAATTGCAGTAGAAATTCCTAATCCTTGTTTAACTACCTGGTCAGCAGCTTCATAAGTAAGGGTTCCTGATTTAGAAACTACACCAACTTTACCTTTTTTAAATACAAAACCAGGCATAATACCCACCTTAGCTTCTTCAGGTGTGATAATACCTGGACAATTGGGACCTATAAGGGTACAATCTTTATTTTTAATGTATTGATTCACCTTTGTCATGTCTGTAATAGGAATTCCTTCAGTAATTGCAATAATGGTTTTTATTCCAGAATCTGCCGATTCCATTATAGCATCAGCAGCAAAACCTGCAGGAACAAAAATTATGGAAGTATTGGCATTAACCTTTAAAACGGCTTCGGCTACTGTATTGAAAACAGGTCTTCCTAAATGCTCTGACCCTCCTTTTCCAGGCGTAACTCCACCAACAATATTACTTCCGTAGGAAATCATCTGTTCCGAATGAAAAGTACCTTCTCCACCTGTGAATCCTTGAACAATAATTTTAGAATCCTTGTTTACTAATATGCTCATAAATATTTTTAATTTTTAACTCTTTCTAAATACGATCCTTTTTCAGGGTCGATTTTAATTTTATCTCCCTCATTTATAAATAAAGGGACATTGATATTGGCACCCGTCTCAAGAGTGGCTGGTTTAGTTGCGTTAGTTGCTGTATTTCCTTTCAATCCAGGTTCTGTTGCAGTCACTTCCAGTGTTACACTTTGTGGCATTTCAACAGAGAGACTGTTTCCATCCTCAGTATTTGTTAAAACAGTTACAATCTCTCCTTCTTTTAAAAACTGTGAAGAGTCTAATAAATTTTCTTCAATAGTGATCTGATTATAGTCATCAACGTTCATAAAATGATGTGTTAAACCATCTTTATATAAAAATTGAAATCTTTTAGTTTCTACTCTAACTTCATCTATTTTGTGTCCAGCAGAAAAGGTATTGTCTATTACTTTTCCGTTGGTGACACTTTTAAGTTTAGTTCTTACAAAAGCGGGGCCTTTTCCTGGCTTTACATGTAAAAACTCTATTACTTTATAAATATCGTTATTGTAATTGATACATAAACCTTTTCTAATATCTGAAGATGATGCCATAATTTAATTTTGAAAATATCCTTTCATTATTCCTCTTTGCGAATTTTGTATGAACTGTATTATTTCGTCTCTTTCTTTGGTAGCTTTCATTTCTCCCTCAATAATTTTCACCGCTTGAGTATTATTATATTTCTTTTGAAATAATGTTCTGTAAACAGATTGAATATCAGTAATAACCTTACTGTCAAAACCTCTTCTTCTTAATCCTACTGAATTAATTCCTACATAAGAAAGCGGCTCTCTAGCTGCTTTTACAAATGGAGGAATATCCTTTCTTACTAAAGAACCTCCAGCTACAAAAGCATGATTTCCAATAGCACAGAACTGATGAACAGCGACCATTCCTGCTAAAATCACATGATTTCCAACAGTTACATGACCAGCTAAAGTTGAATTATTAGAAAAAATACAATTATTTCCAACAAGGCAATCATGAGCAATATGTGAATAGGCCATTATTAAACAATCCTTTCCAATAACAGTTTTATTTCTATCTTCTGTGCCTCTGTTAATAGTTACACACTCTCTGACTGTAGTGTTATCCCCTATTACAGCTGTTGTGTCTTCTCCATCAAATTTTAAGTCCTGAGGAACTGCTGAAATAACAGACCCAGGAAAAATAGAACAATTTTTTCCAATTCTTGCACCACTCATTATTGTAACATTAGAACCAATCCAGGTTCCTTTTCCAATCACAACATTACTTTCAATAGATGAAAAAGGTTCAATTACAACATTTTTAGCTATTCTAGCACCGGGATGAATATGTGATAATGGTTGATACATTTATGCTTCTGTTTTTCTAATTATTTTCGCTAATAATTCTGCTTCACTAGTTAATTTACCATCAACAAAGGCTTGTCCTTTCATGTGACAAATACCTCTTCTTATGGGAGATAATAATTCTAATTTAAATATCAATGTGTCACCAGGCACTACAGGATATTTAAATTTAGCATTGTCAATTTTAGCAAAAAAAGTTAAATAATTTTCTGGATCAGGAACTGTGTTCATTATAAGAACCCCGCCAGCTTGTGCCATAGCCTCAATCTGCAATACTCCCGGCATTATTGGTTTTCCAGGAAAATGTCCCTCAAAAAAATACTCATTTATTGTAACATTTTTAAGACCGATTACATGGTTTTTGGAACTTTCTAAAATTTTATCAACTAGTAAAAAAGGAGGACGATGTGGAAGAGTCTTCATAATCTGATTAACGTCCATAACTGGAGGTTTAGACAAATCTACTTGAGGAGCAATATTTCTTTTTTCATTTTTAATAACATTCGATAAATGCTTAGCAAACATGGTGTTAACAAAATGACCAGGTTTGTTAGCAATAACCTTCCCCTTGATTCTAGTACCTAAAAGAGCTAAATCGCCTATAACGTCCAGCAGCTTATGTCTGGCTGCTTCGTTTGGATAATGTAGATTAAGATTATCTAGTATTCCGTTGCTTTGAACTGAAATTTTATCAGTATTAAAGGCCTTTTTAAGCTTGAACATTGTTTCTTTTGATAATTCTTTATCCACATAAACAATGGCATTGTTTAAGTCTCCGCCTTTTATTAACCCATTATCTAAGAGCATTTCAATTTCATGTAAAAAACTAAAGGTTCTTGCGTTAGCAAATTCTTCATTAAATTGAGATATATTTTTCATTGTAGCATTCTGAGTCCCTAGAATTTTGGTTCCAAAATCTACCATAGCTGTAACTTCGTATGAGTTTGACGGAATAACAGTTATATCACTCCCAGTTTTTTCATCATAATATGAAACAACCTCCTTCACTACATATTCTTTCCTGCTAGCTTTTTGCTCTTTCAAACCAGCCTTTTGTAAAGCCTCTACAAAGTATTTTGAAGAACCATCCATTATTGGAGGTTCAGAAGCATCAATCTCAATAAGAACATTGTCTATTTCCATTCCAACAAGAGCAGCTAAAACATGTTCTGAAGTCTTAATCTTTATTCCATTTTTTTCAAGATTAGTTCCTCTTTCAGTGTTGACAACTAAACTAATATGAGCTTCAATTATTGGTTTTTCAGGTAAATCAACTCTACAAAAAGCATAACCAAAGTTATCATCTGCTGGTTTAAAAGTTAAATTAACCTCTTTGCCTGTATGAATACCAATGCCTTTTAAAGAAACAGGTTTTAAAATAGTTTGCTGTTTAGACATCTTTATTGTTTTTAAAAATCTTTTCTAAAGATTTAATTATTGAAGGAAGGTTTTTAAAATGAACATATGATTTATTGTAATCCATTAATTGAATTGCAGGAGAACCCATCACTGAAGTATCCGACTTAATGTTTTTGAAAACACCTGATTGAGCCTGAATCAAAACTCTGTCTCCAATTGTTAAATGGCCACTCACACCAGCCTGCCCACCCAACATACAATTCTTTCCAATTGTTGTAGAACCAGCTATACCAACTAAAGCAGCTATGACAGTGTTTTCTCCAATTATAACATTATGAGCTACTTGAATTAAGTTATCCATTTTGACTCCTTTTTTTATTATTGTAGATCCTAGAGTTGCTCTATCTATTGTACAATTAGAACCAATCTCAACATCATCTTCAATAACTACGTTTCCATTATGAACTACTTTGATTTGATTACCATTTTTATCTAAATTAAAACCAAAACCATCAGATCCAATTACAGTTCCACTATGAATTATACAATTACTTCCTACTTGGGAATTATTATAAATTTTCACACCCGGGTAAATAATTGTATTGTCGCCAATCAATACATTCTCTCCAATAAAAACTTGAGAATGTATTTTAACATTATTACCGATCTTAGAATCTATTTTACATATTGAATACGACCCTAAGTATAAATCTTCTGCGTATTTTACATTTTTCTCAATAATTGAATTCTTGTCAATACCAATTAATTGAGTTTTGTTGGAACTAAAGTAATTTAGTAATATGGAGAAAGATTCATTAGGATCATCAACCCTTATAATAGTTGGGTCTATGGGTTTGTCCAACTTTATATCTTTTTCAACTAAAATTATTGAACATTTAGATGTGTATAAATATTGATTGTATTTAGGATTTCCTAAAAAAGACAATGATTCGTGTTCTCCATTTTCAATCTTTGAAAGCTTATTTATGTATACTAAATGATTCCCCTCGACAAGGCCTCCAACCATCTCAGCTATTTTATTAGCATATAATTTCATCGTCGCAAAAGTATGAAAAATGAATTAATTACATTTTAGATATATGAAAATATAATTTTAATAAACAGTATTTATAATTAACTAAATTTGAATATACAAAAACATGTAGATGATTAAAATTTTATGGATTGATGATGAAATAGAATATTTTAAATCTCATATACTTTTTTTGAATAAAAAAGGATATGAAGTAGAAACATGCAATAGTGGTCCTGAAGCAATTAATATTATCAAAAAAAATTCTCATGATGTCATATTAATTGATCAGAATATGCCTGGTCTTAGTGGAACAGAATCAATAAAATTAATAAACAAGGAATATTCTTCTATTCCAATTATTATGATAACACAGAGTTCAGAGGATGATACAATAGAAGACGCAATTGGTTTAAAAGTTAAAGATTATTTAATTAAACCATTAAATCCTAATCAGATATTATTGTCCTTGACTAAAATATTTAGAAATAAGGAGATTATAAGTAATAAAACTATTTCTAACTATCAAAACTCATTTCAAGATATTAATGATAAAATAAATTTTTGTGATACAATTGAAGAATGGATGGAGGTCTATAAAGTTTTATCATATTGGGAATTAGAATTAAGTGAAGTAGACGAAAAAGAAGTATATGATATTTTATTTTCTCAAAAAAAACAAGCAAATAAGCTATATGCTGATTTTATTGAAAAAAATTACGAAAAATTACTTTCTAATAAAGAGTTCACTTCCTCAATAAATTTATTTAAAAATAGAGTTATTCCAGAAATATCATCAAACTCACCCATCCTTTTTGTGTTAATAGATAACCTCAGATACGATCAGTGGAAGATCATTGAACCGCTTGTGAGTGAAGGTTACAATGTAGAATTAGATATTTTATATTCTAGTATTTTACCGACAACCACTCAGTATGCTAGGAACTCTATATTTTCAGGCTTAAGTCCAATAAACATAAAAAAAATACATCCTAATTATTGGGTTAGTGAATTAGATATAGATGGGAAAAATAAGTTTGAAAATGAATTACTTAATGAACAATTTTCTAGACTAGGTAAAAAAATAAAATATAAATACCATAAAATTTTAAATCCAAAAGATGGAGAATCCTTTTACAATCGTTTAGTTAATGAAAAAGAAAATGACTTGACCGTTCTAGTATATAACTTTGTAGACATAATTTCACATGCTAAAAAAGATGTGAAATTCATTAAAGAATTAGCTTCAAGTGACAAGGCATATAGAGATATAACTAAAAGTTGGTATAAAAATTCAAAACTCCATGAAATAATAAAAAAAGCAAAGGAATTAAAATTTAAAATAATTATCACATCTGACCACGGTACTATTAATGTAGATAAAGCAGCACTTGTTTCTGGAGATAAAGAAATTTCAAATAATTTAAGGTATAAAACATCAAAACAAATTCATTCAATAAAAAAAGAAGTTATAAACTTAGATGAACCAAAAAAATATTTGTTACCATCTAATCATTTAAGTAGTTGTTATATTTTTGCAAAAGAAAATGTTTTTTTTGTTTACTCAAATAATTATAACAACTATGCAAATATGTTTAAAAATACATACCAACACGGGGGGGTTTCTCTTGAAGAAATGTTAGTTCCTTTTATTGTGATGAATGCCAAATAAAATGAACATGATTTATTCAAAAGAGAGTATTAATAAAGCAAGTAAATTTGTAATTGAAAACTGTGAATCAAAACATTTTTTTTTAAAAGGAATAGTTGGTGCTGGAAAAACTACACTAGTTAAAGAAATCTGTAAAGATCTCAATGTGTTAGACATTGTTAACAGCCCAACTTTTAGTATAATCAACGAATACAAAACAAGAGAAAATAAGGTTATATTTCATATGGATTTATTTAGATTAGAAAATAAAAATGAAATAAATGATTTGGGAATAACAGAATATTTAGATAATAAAAACTTTGTGATTATTGAATGGCCAGAATTGCTGTTAAAAAGTCACCATATTAATCATTCCCTAATAGAAATAGATTATATCGGTGATGAAGAAAGAAAGATAACAATATCCAATATTATAACATGAACTTTGTAAAAAGGTTACTTTATTATTTAGTTGGCTTTTCCATAGGTTTAGTTTTTCTGTTTTATTTTATGGAAAAAAAAGAAGCTACATTCAACTATTCACCAAATAAAAGAGTTTTGGCAGATATCGAAAAAAAACAATGGATATTTAAGGGAAAACCAGACACAACATTTCTTGAAAAAAATAATTTAGGAAATAAATTTAAAGTAGATTTTTCGCAAAGCAATGTAGATCTAGATTCTTGTAAAACATATGTATTGAAAAACAAATCTAAAAATGAAAAGACATATTACAGTGTAGAGAATTGTTCCAATACAGCAAAATTTAAAAAACTCTATTACTGAATTTATAATAATCTTCTTCTATTTCTTTCATTGACAATTAACTGTAATTCCCTTCCTGTTTGTCCTTTTACAGATGAATTTTCTTCAGCTCTTCTAATAAGATAAGGTACTAAATTCCTTACAGGACCAAATGGTAATATTTTAAATACATTATAACCATGTATAGCTAAATTAAATGAAATATTATCACTCATTCCGTAAAGTTGACCAAACCAGATCTTATCGTCTTTATTTGAAATATCATTATCACTCATCATTTTCATTATTTTTAAAACAGAATTCTCGTTGTGAGATCCGCATACAAGATTTATCTTGTGAAGATTATTAAAAACTAAATCCAATCCATTATTGAAGTTTAAATCAGTTTCTGCCTTATCAGCACAAATTGGAGATTTAGTATTGGATTTTTTAGCTATTTCTCTTTCTTTTTCCATATAAGCACCTCTTACCAGCTTAAATCCAAAAATAATTCCATTGTTATTATTTAATAAATTATTCATGTAATCTAAACGATCCCATCTGTACATTTGAACGGTATTGTAAACAATAGCCTTATTTTTATTGAATTTCAACATCATTTTTAAAGCTAAATCGTCAATTGCTTTTTGAACAAATACTTCTTCTGCATCAATTAATATTTTTATATCATAATCATGGGCTTTTTGACAAACCCCTTCAAACCTTTGTAAAACTCTTTGCCATTGATTTTCTTCCTCTGTATTTAATTTATCTGCATTGGAAACTTTAGTAAAAAGGTCAATACTACCTAAACACGTTGGTTTAAAAACAGCAAAAGGAATTTCTGATCTATTTTTAATAAATTCAATTATTGATAATTTTTTATTAAAACATTTATCAAATTCCTTTTCAGTTTTAAATGCTTCAGTTGAAAAATCAAGAACTGAGCTTACGTTTTTATTAAACATCTTTTTGATAACCGAATTGCAATCAAGTTCAGAAACCCCTCCACAAAAATGATTAAAAACAGTAAATTTTATTATTGGAGTTACTGGAATATAAAATTTAAAAAAGAAGTTTGTTAAAGAAGCCCCAATTTTTACCAATAATTTATTTTGAATAATTTTAAAAAGAAACATTGCTCTTAGAAGCTCAAAGTTTGTTTTTAAAGAAAAAGCATCCTTAGTATTACTAAATATAGTTTCCAATTAAGTTAATTATTTATATTGCTAATTTACATGGTTTTTTAATAAAAAAAGATGTTATTTTGTAAAATATGATGAATTAAATGAAAGAAATTAAAGCAAAAAATTATTCTATTTTTTTTGGTATCAACGGATATGACAAGTTATTAGAATACATTAAAGTCAACAACTATTCTAAAATATTTATTCATCTAGATTCAAATACTAATAAACTTTGTTTAAATGTATTTTTGAAACAATTTAAAGAAATTGATTTTGAAAAATTAGTATCTAGACCAGGTGAAGAAAATAAAAATATTGAGTCGTGTCTATTGCTGTGGAATAATCTTTCTGAGCATAGTGGAGACAGAAAAAGTCTTATTATAAATTTAGGAGGAGGAGTTGTCGGAGACATGGGAGGCTTCATTGCAAGCACTTTTAAAAGAGGGATTGATTACGTTAACATACCTACAACTTTACTGTCCATGGTTGATGCTTCAGTTGGAGGTAAAACGGGGGTTAATTTAGATGTATTGAAAAATCAAGTTGGAACATTTTATGATCCAAAAATGGTCATAATAGATCCTCTTTACCTTAATACGTTAGAGTATTCTGAAATATTGAGTGGTTACGCTGAAATTTTTAAACATTCAATAATTTCTGATTTAATATTTTTTGATAAATTAAACTCTTACAATGAAAATTTAGATTTTAAAAATATTGATTTAATTAAGGCTTCAATTGAAATAAAAAATAGAATTGTTTTACTTGATCCAAAAGAAGAGAATGAAAGAAAAGCTCTTAATTTTGGACATACTTTAGGTCACTCAATTGAGTCATTTTTTTTAAAATCAAAAAACAGACTTTACATGGAGAAGCAATAGCTATTGGAATGATACTAGCATCATATATTTCTCATAAATCATTAGGTTTTTCAATTAAAGATGTTGAAAAGATTAAACAACATATTTTGAAAATTTATAAAAAAATATCATTTACAAACAATAACGTTCAAGACATTATTAATCTTCTTGTTCATGACAAAAAAAATAGTCATGGTAAAATAAACTTTGTACTTATTAAAAAAATCGGAAAACCAGTGTATGATATTGAAGTTAGGAACGAAACGATTATTGATGCTTTTAATTATTATTCATATTAAGCAGAGTTCCTACTAGCATTAATATTTCCAAAAAGAGATCTTGTTACCATTTTTTCATAAATTTTTAATGTTTCTTTTCCCAAATTTCCTTTCTCTATATCTTTGATTTTTCTTAAAGCATATTGCTGAATAGTTATTAATGGTAAAACTATTTTTTCTCTGGTTTCAATTGAAGCCTTATTTGCAGGTTCATTTTCCATTAATTCTTTAAAATCAGATAACTTTAAAATTAATAATTTAGATAATTTGTATTCTTCATAAATTAATGACCAAAACTCACCAAATTCGGGATCTTCTTTCATGTACGATGTTAATTTGAAAAATGATTTTGTTAAACTCATCATACTATTTGAAATTAGAGTTCTAAAAAATAACGATCTTTTGTAAAGTTTTTTTAAATCTGAAAAACTATTATTGTCATGATAATATTTTAGAGCAGTACCAACTCCATAAAATCCTGGAACATTTTGTTTTAATTGACTCCAACTTCCAACAAATGGAATGGCTCTCAAAGATTCAAAATCAAAATTATCATTGGATTTACCTCTTTTAGATGGCCTGCTACCTATGTTTGTTTTTGCATAATATCTAATAGTACTCATATGCTCTAAATACGGTACAAATTTTGGATGATTTTTAAAATCACAATATGATTTATAGCTTATATTCGCTAATTTATCTAGGATAATTTTATCTTCTTTTTTAGACTCATTTGAATCAAAATTAAGTACCCTGTTTTGAATTCCAGCACTTAACAACTGCTCAAGATTGTATTGACATGAATCTACTGTTCCAAAGTTAGAACTTATTGTTTGACCTTGAACTGTAAGCTGAATTTCATCTGATTCTACAAAAGTTCCCATAGAAGAATAAAATTGGTGAGTATTACCTCCTCCTCTAGCTGGGGGACCTCCTCTACCATCAAAAAAGACTACTTTAACGCCATGTTTTCTAGAAATGCTAGTTAGAGCTTCTTTTGCCTTTAAAATGCTCCAATTAGCCATTAAATAACCTCCATCCTTAGTTCCGTCAGAAAAACCTAACATAATAGTTTGTTGATTGCCTCTATTTATAAGATGTTTTCTGTAAATAGGATTCAGATATACAGACTCCATAACCTTAGAGGATACAGTTAAATCAGAAACTGTTTCAAAAAGCGGAACAATATCTACTGACGGGTTTGACCAATCGCTAAGTCTAAACATTGAAAAAACTTCTAATATATTTAAAGAGGACTGATTATTGCTTATAATATACCTATTAGAACCTTTTTCGCCATTTAATTTTTGTATTGATTTCATAGCTCGTATTGAACTAAGCGTCGATACAACTAAATCATCCTCAAAAGAGTTTGGAGAAATATCTCCTTTAAGATCTGAAAGAGATTTTGATTTATCCTCATCATTTAATGAGTTGTAATCTATTTTAGAACTAGTAAGATTTTTCTGTTGAGCTATTTTAAAAACTTTTTCAAATGCCTTAGTATGGATTCGTGAATCTTGTCTTATATCTAAACTCGCAAAATGATATCCAAAAATATTAACTTTATTGATAACGTCTTCTAATTGATCCAAAAACAAAGATTTATGTTCAGAGATTAAAATATCTCTTACTTTGTAAAGTTTTTTCTTCAGATCGATTAAACTAATTTTTGGTCCCTCTGAAAATTCATTAATACTGGAGTACAACCTTCTTTCCAAATCAATTATTATATCCTCAACGTTTTTAAAAGTGAGTCTTCTTCTTAATTTTCTAATATCTCGATAATAATTTTTTATAATGTCACTTTTAAGTTTACTAGCTGTTTTGATTGTAATTTCAGTAGTAACAAAAGGATTACCATCTCTATCTCCTCCGGGCCAAAATCCTAAATTTACTATATCAGTGTTGAATTCCTTTCCATCAAAAACATTAGATCTTAAGTACTTATAAATGTTACTAATAGAATCATAAAAAACATTCTCTAAATACCAAGTTAAACTCACCGCCTCATCATAGGGGGAAGGTTTGTCATTTTTAAAAAAAGGGGTCTTTCCTAACTGAGACAAAAGCGATTTAATTTTGACTAAATCATTTTCCTTAACTGCATTAGTTAAGTCAGTTATAATTCCAAGAACAGATCCAGGGTAAAATTGAGTAGGATGAGCAGTTAATACTGTTCTTACTTGAAATCTGGATAAGTATTTTTTGAACTCCTTTTTTTTATTTTTTGACTCTACCTCTTCTTTTAGGTTTCTTAAAGTCCCTCTTCCATCTAAGTTATTAATCTTTGAAAATGCAGCATCTTCTACTGCATCAAATAAAACCACTTGTCTTTCAATATATTGAATGAAACGAAAAAGTAAAGCTAATTTATCTTCATCATTACATTTACTTAAGTATGTATTGAAAAACTCTTCAACTATTTGACTTGGATTGTTATTAGATTCGTATCCTTCAATACAAATTTTTTCAAATAAAGGTAACAGTACTCCAGTATTGGAAATACTCTCATAGGGAAGAGTTGAAAATATACTATTATATACTTGGAAATTAGATAAAACTTTATCGTTAAATCTTTCTTTTTTGGTTAATTTTCTCACTTAATGAAACATTATTTTATAGCTCGTTAAATATTCTATGCATTAAGCGTTTTTTATCATTTATACTTTCTTCTAAAGAAATCATTGTTTCAGTCCTAGAAACCCCTTGAATATCATCAATATTAAAAATAATTTCTTTTGCATGATCAGTGCTTTTAGCTCTTACTTTACAGAATATATTAAATTTTCCTGTGGTGATATGAGCTACTGTAACAAATGGAACAGTTTCAAGTTCATCTAATACTAATTTTGTTAAAGAGGTTTTTTCTAAAAAAATTCCGATATATGCAATAAAAGTATAACCTAGTTTTTTATAATCTAAAGTTAATGATGAACCTTTAATAATACCTGCATCTTCCATTTTTTTTACCCTAACATGAACAGTACCCGCTGAAATTAATAGTTTTTTTGCTATATCAGTAAAAGCAGTCCTTGTATTATCAATAAGAAGATCTAAAATTTGATGATCTATTTCATCCAACTTAATTTTGCTCATTTTATTATTTTTTATTATATAAAAAGCAAATATATTGAATTATTTTTAGATAAAATTAAATATCATTGAACTATTCGCAATTTATCAACATAAAACATTAATTCACTTATAGAATTCTCATTCAGAACAAAAGGTTTTTCTATTTTATTAAAATTTAGATCCGTATGACCAAACGTATTAAACAATAAACCGTGGTTTTCTATGAAAGGTTTTAAAATTATTTTTTTTAAATCAACATCTAATATTTCCTCATACATTATAGAAACATTAGTTCTAATAATCTTGTCAGCCAGTTTAACTTTCACATTTCTCAAAAAAACATCAGTTAAGAAAGAAGAATTCTCAGGAATTTCATAATAGTCTTTATGATTTAGGCTTTTATAACTATTATTAGTTATTGATTTTATAGAAAAAATGAGAGCAAAACACATATATTTCCTTGTGTTCTCTCTCATATAATCATTTTCAAAATGACCAGATTCAAAAAGTAACGTTGGAGTATTTAAAGATTGAAATGTATCACCAACACAATTGGAATTAAAATCATCTTTATATCTAGAATAAGAACCTGGAATTAGATTATTTAAGGATTTAGCAATAGATGTTATAATTTTCATACTTACTATTCTTGAATTCGTTTCAGATTTTAAAAGGTCAGCAGAGGGAGATAAAAATGATAAAATTGATGGTTTTTTACTGTTTGATACTGAATAGATACTTCTTTGATCATGTAAATTGAAACAATAGTGAGGTTTTATATCCTTATATAAATTTTTCAAGACAATACTTTCTTTTTGACTTAATGATTTAGCATCCCTATTCAAATCAACTTTATTAAAGTTTTCTCTTGAATAAAGTAAAGCTCCATCTGGATTTAAAATCGGAATTATATGAATTGAAACAATAGAGAGACATTCTTTATCAATATTCCTAAAATAAGACAATGCATCAAATAATGCTCTGGTAGAGGTAGATTCATTGCCGTGCATTTGAGACCATATTAAAATCTTTTTCTTTCCAGAACCTAACTTAAAATAGTAAATAGGGTTATTGTTTTCACTAGTTCCAAGGATTGAATAGGAAAATAAATCTTTAAATTTTAAAATAGAATCGTTTGTAATATAACGTCCATAAAGAGATTCTACTTTAAATTCTTCATATTGATCAATGTTGATTTCCATTATTAATAATCATATACAAATCTAACAATAGTATTATTTACAATTGTAAACATTTTTTAAACGATTTTAGTTAGTAAAAACATTAAAAATTTACAATTACACACACATATGTATAAATAAAATATAAACACCTTGTTTTAAGTTGTTTGTGTAAACTATATAAAGTTTAACTTTAATTAAAATAAATCTATTTATATCTTTTTTTATTAAATAAAATGATTAATTTTACATTTGTATACATGGAAAAATTTACAAATAGATTGTTAAAAATTCTTGAAAGCAAGAACTTATCTGCCTCACAGTTTGCAGAAAAAATTGGAGTTCAAAGATCAAGTGTTTCCCATGTACTTAGTGGTAGAAATAAACCCAGCTTAGATTTTATAATTAAAATAATTACAGTGTTCAGTGACATTTCATTAGACTGGTTAATAAAAGGTGTTAAAAGCGATAAGACTATTAATATTCAAAAAGAAACCTCGATACTACCCTCCCCTATCGAAAATGTTTCAATTAATGAATCAACAGAAAATAAAATAAAAGAAATTGTTTTTTTTTACAAAGACAATTCTTTTAAGATTTTTAAAAATTGAATTATCTTTGAGCATGAAATTACCATACTCAATTTTATTCATTCTGCTAATCTCTTGTTTCAATCAAGAAAGAAACTGTAAAGAATTTCAGAACGGAACATTCGAATTTGAATCGATTTCTTCATCAGGAGATGTTTTAAAAACAAGATTCATTAGAACTAAAGACATCGAGGTTGATTATTTCAACAATCAAATTGATTCTTCTTATGTTAATTGGGTTTCAGAATGTGAATGTATTTTAAAAAAAATCAATCCTAAAAATCTTTCAGATCAAAAATCTGTTCAAATGAAAATACTTAGCACCTCTAAAGATGAATATGTTTTTGAATATTCTTTTGTTGGAGATATCGAAAATAGAAATAGAGGAAAAGCTAAAAAAATATCTGATTAAAAATCTAGCTCTGTTTGTCCTTCTTGACTATCAGAATTTTTTATATTAATATCTAAATTTTCATTTTCTACATTAACCTCAAGCTCCATTATCGGGGTTTTTTCAGCTGGAGTATGTGGAATCGGCTCAATTAAATTTATATTTTTAATCTTAAAAGAAGATAACTGATTTCCTAAAGCCTTAATACCTTTTACACTAATCAATTCTTCAATATTTTCAATCAAATTTTCTTTTATCCCTTTAACTGTTTTTGAAAAACTAATCTCTATGACTGGCTTCCAATCAGCGGAAACGATCTCTAGTTGAATTTTAGAATCTACAGGGATAAAATATTGCTCTACATTTTGACTTCCAGCTAAAAAACGTTTTATGAAATATCTATCTTTATTTCCATCAAAATAAATAGCCGACAAAGGCTTGTCTACTATCCACTTCTCTAAAATAATCATATCCTCCGGAAAATGCATATTTAAGTTAGGCTTAATTGTCTTTAAAACGCCATTTTGTTGAATTATAATCAAAGAATCATCTGCTTTGAATTCCCCCAAAAGTTCACCTCTATTTTCAACATTTATTCTTTGTATGGTTTCATCAAACCAAATCTTCCTTGGTTTTAAAGTAGACAACCCTTTCTCTTTAAATTCTATCTTGTTAACAGAGTACTTAGTTACTATATTTCCTTTGGAAGTTCTGCCTTTAATTTCTAAATCAGCAAAATCTAATTCCCATTTCAATTTTTTAATCGAACCAGATTGTCTTAAAATAACATTAACAATCTCAGCCTCTCCATTGGGATTTGCTGAAAAATAAAGTGTTTTAGAATTTTCTGTTCCTCTTGTTAAGTTATATTCTTTATCTTTAGTAACACCTGTAACACTAAATCTTTTTATATAAGACGTGCCTTTTTTTCCATCCCTATAAATCATATTATAAACTGTTCTATTATCTTTTTTCTTGAAAACAGCCACATGAATAATATTTTTTCCGATAAATTTTTTAGAACCTACTTTAGTAACCATCATATTACCTTCTTCAGTAAAAACAATAATGTCATCAATATCTGAACACTCTTCTACAAATTCATCTTTTCTTATGGAAGTACCAATAAATCCTTCTTCCCTGTTAACATAGAGTTTAGAATTTTTAACTACAACTTTTTTAGCATCAACATCATCAAATATTCTAATTTCTGTCTTTCTTTGTTTTTCTTTACCGTAAACAGCTTTTAAATTTTTAAAATAACTTATAGCAAAATTTGTAAGATTATTTAAATGAAAATTTATATTCTCAAGTTCAGCTTCAATAGATTCAATTTTCAATTGGGCTTTGTCGATATCAAATTTTGAAATTCTTTTAATTTTTATATCAGTTAATCTTATTACATCATCCTCTATAATTTTTCTTTTAAGATTTTTTGTGTGAGGCTCTAGCCCTTTAAATATAGCTTCAATTATACCTTTCCAAGTTTCAACATTTTCAATATCTCGATAAACTCTATTTTCAATAAAAATTCTTTCTAATGAAGCGTAGTGCCACTGGTTTTCGAAATCACTTCTTTTATATTCTAATTCTAACTTCAATAATTCCTTGGTACGTTCAGTAGATATTTTTAATATTTCTGAAACACCAATAAATAAAGGTTTGTTATTTTCTATCACACATCCAAGGGGAGATATTGATGTTTCACATGATGAAAATGCAAATAAACCATCTATAGTTTTGTCTGGTGAAACACCAGTTGGTAAATGCACTAACACTTCAACGTCATTTGCTGTGTTATCCTCAATTTTCTTAATTTTGATTTTTCCACTATCATTTGCTTTGACTATTGAATCTATCAATGAAGAGGTTGTAGTAGTATATGGTATCTGACTAATAACCAAAGTATTTTTATTTAATTGGTTTATTTTGGCTCTAACTTTTACTCTACCTCCCCTTAAGCCATCATTATAATTACTAATATCCATAATTCCAGATGTCGGGAAATCAGGGTAAATAATAAATTTCTGACCTTTTAAGCATTTAATAGACGAGTCTATTAATTCGATAAAATTATGAGGAAGGATTTTTGTTGATAATCCTACTGCAATACCTTCTCCTCCTTGAGCAAGTAGCAACGGGAACTTTACTGGAAGATTTATAGGTTCTTTTCTTCTACCGTCATAAGAAGACTGCCATTTAGTTATTTTAGGGCTAAAAACAACCTCTAAAGCAAATTTAGAGAGTCTAGCTTCGATATATCTTGAGGCTGCAGAACGATCTCCAGTTAATATATTCCCCCAATTACCCTGAGTTTCAATTAAAAGTTCTTTTTGACCAATTTGAACCATAGCATCCGCTATACTAGCATCTCCGTGTGGATGGTACTGCATAGTATGACCCACAACATTTGCTACTTTATTAAATCTGCCATCATCTAGATCTTTCATTGAGTGAAGAATCCTTCTTTGGACAGGCTTAAAACCATCTTCTAGAGAAGGCACAGCACGTTCTAAAATAACATATGATGCATAATCTAAAAACCAATCCTTATACATTCCAGAAACTCTGGTAAAAGAATCTTTTAGATCTTCGTTGTGTATTTCTTCTTGACCTAATAGTTCTTCCTCCATTTATGAATCAATTCTATCTAATTCCACCTTAAGATTTTCTATTATAAATTTTTGTCTGTCAGGCGTATTTTTACCCATATAAAAAGACAATAAGTCCTCAATACTAAAATTTTCATCCAGCATTACGGGATCCAATCTTATATTTTCACCGATAAAATGTTTAAATTCATTAGGTGAGATTTCACCCAATCCTTTAAACCTTGTAATTTCTGGTTTATTACCCAATTTGGTAAACGCATCTAATCTTTCGTTTTCTGAATAACAATAAATAGTCTCTTTTTTATTTCTAACTCTAAACAATGGGGTCTGTAGTATGTACAAATGACCTTCTTTAATTAGTTCGGGGAAGAATTGTAAAAAAAATGTAATCAACAGTAATCTAATATGCATACCATCCACATCCGCATCAGTAGCAATTACAATATTATTGTATCTCAAATACTCAATACTCTCCTCAATGTTAAGAGCAGCTTGAAGTAAATTAAATTCTTCATTTTCATAAACAATTTTTTTTGTCATTGAATAACAATTAAGAGGTTTTCCTCTTAAACTAAAAACCGCCTGAGTATTAACATTTCTTGATTTGGTAATAGATCCACTTGCAGAATCACCCTCGGTTATAAATAATGTAGAATCCAATCTATTTTCTTTGTTCATGTCATTTAAATGAACTCTGCAATCTCTCAATTTTTTATTATGCAAGCTAGATTTTTTAGCTCTTTCTCTAGCTAGTTTTCTAATACCAGAAAGCTCTTTTCTCTCCTTTTCAGCTTGAACAATTTTCTTTTGTATTTTATCTGCAGAATCTGGATTTTTGTGTAAGAAGTTATCCAAATATTTACCTACAAATTCATTGATATATGATCTAACAGTAGGTAATTTTCCTCCCATATCTGTTGAACCTAGTTTTGTTTTTGTCTGTGACTCAAATACAGGTTCCATTACTTTAATACTAATTGCAGCAATAATAGATTTTCTAATATCAGATGCATCGTATTGTTTTCCATAAAAATCTCTAATTGTCTTTACTAAAGTTTCTCTAAAAGCAGATTGATGTGTTCCTCCTTGAGTTGTATGCTGACCATTAACAAAAGAATAATACTCTTCACTGTATTGTATTCTACTATGAGTTAAAGCAACTTCAATGTCATTTCCTTTTAGATGTATAATTGGATATAATAGCTTTTCAACATCATTATTATCCTCTAATAGATCTTTCAAGCCATTATCAGAAAAATATTTATCACCATTAAAAACTATAGTTAATCCTGGATTTAAATAAACATAGTATTTGAGCATCTTAGAGACATATTCTGCTCTGTATTTATAATGTTTAAAAATAGTATTGTCAGGCCTAAAAACAACCTTAGTTCCTTTTCGTTTTGAGCTATCTTCAACTGGATGATCTTCGATGAGATTTCCCATCTCAAAAACAACAGATTTTAGTTTACCATCTCTTGAAGACTCTACTTTAAAAAATGAAGACAATGCATTAACTGCTTTTGTGCCGACTCCATTTAAACCAACAGATTTTTTAAATGCTCTAGTATCGTACTTTCCTCCTGTATTCATTTTAGAAACTACATCAACCACCTTTCCAAGTGGAATTCCACGACCATAATCTCTAACAGCAACTCCAGAATCTGAAATAGAAATTTCAATAGTTTTTCCAGCTCCCATAACAAATTCATCAATGGAATTGTCTAGGACTTCTTTTAATAATATGTATATACCATCATCTGGTGTGGAACCATCTCCTAATTTACCAATATACATCCCTGGACGCATTCTAATATGCTCCTTCCAGTCTAAGGATCTAATATTTTCTTCTGTATAAGTTGATGAAACAGGCATAAATCAGTAAAGCACTAATATACTCCATCAAGAAAAAATATAAAATGGTATACAGATAAATTAATTAACAATAAAGAAGAGGTGTTGTTGAAATCTTTTTTTATACATTAAATCTAAAATGCAAAATGTCTCCGTCAGTCAAAATATAATCTTTTCCTTCAATATTTAACTTACCTGCATCTCTTGCCTTAGACTCACTACCATATTTGACAAAATCATCATATGAAATGACTTCAGCTCTGATAAAACCTTTTTCAAAATCAGAGTGAATTACACCAGCAGCTTTTGGAGCGCTCATACCCTTAATTATTGTCCATGCTCTAACTTCTTTCACACCAGCTGTGAAATAAGTTTGAAGGTCTAATAAATCATATGCTTTTTTAATCAACTTAACAGACCCTGGCTCTGATAATCCTATATCCATTAAAAAAGCTTGTCTATCTTCAAAATTATCCAATTCATTAATATCAGCTTCTGTCCCGATTGCTAAAATCATAATTTCTGCATTTTCTTCATTTAATGAGGATTTGAAATCTTCAACATGATTATTCCCAATAACCGCTGAAGGTTCGTCTACATTACAAACATATAATACGGGCTTATTTGTAATTAATTGAATAGAATCGACGTACAATTTATCTTCTTCAGAAAAATCTAAACTTCTTACAGGGTTAAAAGAATGTAAGTGTTTTACTATTTTATTTAAAATATTAAATTCTTTTAAAGCTTCTTTATTACCAGTTTTAACTAATCTATTTATTTTTTCTACTCTTTTTTCTACAGTCTCTAAATCCTTAAGTTGAAGTTCAATATCAATTATTTCTTTATCTCGAACCGGATTTACTGACGATTCTACATGAACTATATTATCATCATCAAAACATCTTAAAACATGAATAATTGCATCCGTTTCTCTAATATTAGCTAAAAATTGATTACCTAAACCTTCTCCTTTACTTGCACCTTTAACCAAACCGGCTATATCAACAATTTCAACATTAGCAGGTATAACTTTTTCTGGATTTACTAATTCTTCTAGTTTTTCCAGTCTATTATCAGGGACACTAATTATACCAATATTTGGTTCAATTGTACAAAAAGGAAAATTTGCACTTTGAGCTTTAGCATTTGACAAACAATTAAAAAGGGTAGATTTTCCTACATTTGGTAGGCCAACAATTCCTGCTTTCATATATTAATTTTCAGGGTGCATAAATTTTTGTTTTCCACTAAGAACATCGTGACTCTCAACGTTGTCTTCATCAGAAACACAACAATCTACAGGACAAACAGCGGCACATTGGGGTTCCTCGTGAAATCCGACACATTCTGTACACTTGTCTGAAGCAATAAAATAATATTCATCAGAAACTGGTTCTTGTTCAACATCAGCATTAGAAATAGAACCACTTGGTAAAACTATATCTCCAGACAAACTAGTTCCATCGGAATATTTCCATTCATATGCGGCTTCATAAATAGCCGTATTAGGACATTCCGGCTCACAAGCTCCACAATTTATACATTCATCAGTTATTTTTATTGCCATGGTAGTTACATTATCTTTATATAGATTTGTAGACAAAAGTAATTTAATTATAATTCCAAACAAATTTAGTGGATACAATAGACAATAGAATAAATGCTTTTCATAATCTTGGAAAACTTTTTAATGATATTTCCATTCAAAGTAATAACTCTACTCAACAAGTGTGGGTTGATAGATTTAATCAAGAAATTGAAACTGCTAACCAGTACAACAAATGGTTCACAAGGGAATATATTTTACTGTCTTTTCAAAATTGGAGCAAAGAATTAAATAAAAAAAATCTTTCTTTATGGATTAATAATTATCCACTAAAGGATTGTTCTAAAAAAACAGTAGCCATAATTATGGCAGGAAATTTACCTATGGTTGGTTTTCATGATTTCATATGCTCAACTATATTAAATTATAACTGTTTAATTAAAATGTCATCGGATGATAAAATTATTTTACCAGTGATAATAGAGTTTTTAGATTATTTAAATCCTGGTTTTAATAGTAAAATTGAGTTCACCGAAAAACCCATAAAAGATTTTGACGGAGTGATTGCTACTGGAAGTAACAGTTCCTTCAAATATTTTGAATATTATTTTAAAAAATATCCTAAAATTTTAAGAAAAAATAGACATTCAATTGCAATTTTAGATGGCAATGAAAGCAAACAAGATTTAATTAATTTAGGTAAAGATGTATTTTATTATTTTGGAATGGGATGTAGAAGCGTTTCAAAATTATTAGTTCCAAATGATTACGATTTTGATTTATTATTTAATGCTTTTTATGAACACAAAGAAATAATAAATCACAATAGATATGCAAACAATTACGATTATAATAAAGCAATTTATCTAATGAGTGAACAAAAATTTATTGAAAATGGATTTATCATGTTAAAGGAAGATCAAAAACTTGGATCTCCAATTTCGTGTCTATTTTATGAAAAATACAATTCAAATAATGATATTAATGAATACATTAATAACAACAAAGATATTATACAATGCGTCGTTAGTAACTTTTTAACAAAAAACAGCATACCCTTTGGTTCAAGTCAAAGCCCGAAAATTGAAAATTTTGCTGACAATATAGACACTTTAAATTTTTTGTTAAAAATCTGATGATATCTTATTCAAAACTTGTTTAAAATTATCTATGATTTGATTAATTTGCAACTTTTTAAAAATTAAGTATGATTAAACACAATTTTAGTGCAGGTCCAAGCATTCTTCCTAAAGAAGTTATGAAAACTGCATCCGATGCAATCTTAGAGATTAACAACTCAGGACTGTCCTTAATAGAAATTTCACATAGAAGCAAAGATTTTGTTGATATAATGGATAATGCTACATCAACTGCTCTGGAACTTTTAGATTTACAAAACAAAGGATATAAAGCACTTTTTTTA
>Ga0115004_10000661_pt1 | contig 26757 bp, 12 predicted proteins | sample ArcticOcean_MG_C_10_FD_88737 | JGI IMG/M metagenome (GOLD analysis project Ga0115004, IMG submission 88737) | Marine microbial communities from western Arctic Ocean - ArcticOcean_MG_CB11_90 | ecosystem: Environmental > Aquatic > Marine > Oceanic | place: Arctic Ocean: Canada Basin | collected... | reverse complement strand
CGCCGGCCATCATGATATCCATCTTTTAAAGAACGGAAATATTCTCTTTCACGATACTTGGAGCAAGACCCAGGAAGTAACACTCGGCAAAAAAACGGTCTGGGAATACGAGAGCGCAAAAATGAACGGGAACGAAGGAAAGGGTGTCGATGTGCATGCCTTTGCCCGCTTCCCGGATGGAAGTACGATGATCGCGGAAAGTGGCGTTGGCCGCTTTATTCATGTTGATCCCAAGGGCTCGATGATCAAGGTCGTCCCGATGGGGGAAGGCGGACGCAAGAGCACCCGTTTGGTGCGGATGTTGGATAATGGGCACTATCTGGCATGCGCCGAAAACCCTGGAGTGGTCACGGAGTATGGCAAGGATGGTAAGGTGGTCTGGGAATACTCTACCAAGACTCGTGTCTTTGGAGCAATCCGCCTTAAAAACGGTAATACTCTCATTGCAACCGGTAGTGGAAACAGCGTGATCGAGGTGTCTCCTGAAAAAGAGATTGTCTGGGAGATCGTGAAGAAAGTTCCTGGCACAGAGATCGAGCTAGCGTGGACGACCTGTCTTCAGGAACTTCCTAATGGAAACCTCGTGATCGGAAATTGTCACGCGGGCGAAAACAACCCCCAGATTTTTGAGATTACGAAAGAGAAAAAAGTAGTCTGGGAATTCAATGAATGGGACCTTGTTGGTAACGGCCTGGCCTGTTGGCAGATCCTCGACTCCGGGCAGTCTGCGATGGTTCGCAAACAGCTCGCAGAGTTGAAGAAGTAGAATTTCCCATCACGGATGAATGACGCGGAGCCGGAGGAATTGATGGGAAGCGATGGTGGTGATGGAGCGAATGGTGAGGGTAGAGGTCCCGTCACCGTTGTCGGTCATGGCGCTGAATTGAGCGGTGTGGTTGGGGCCGCTTTGCCACGTGTCGAGGTCGTCGGAGATTTCGACGAGGTAGGTGAGGGGATTGCTCCCTTGGCGGACGCGGAAGTTGAGAGCGGGGTAGTTGTTTTCTCCGTCACTGACGATGCTGAAGGTGGGGAGGGCGTCTTCGGGAGTGCCCGTGGCGAGAAGGTCGGCTCCGAGGGCGTAGGCGAGGAGATTGGAGAGGGAGGAGCCATAGAAAGAGGAATCGGGATCGGTTTCACCTTGGGAGGCGAGCCAGTCGGCTAAGGGGTCGTTGGCTTCGTCAACTCCGGGATTTCCCATGCTTGAGAAGCTGGCGCGCCAACTGGATGCCAGGGCGTGGTCAGGGACGGTAGCGGGGTTGAGAAGGGTGAGAGAGTTTCCGTTACCATCGGCATCGAGGGGCCAAGGCGTGGCGTCGAGGTAGGTGAAGTCGCGGATGGTGTCGCCTGCTCCGAAAGAGAGTTTGACGCGGTCAGTCTTGTTACTGAGTTTGTCGAAGGGATTCCATTCGCCAGCGATGAGAAGGCCGGTGCCATAGCGCATTTCGAAGGCCGGAATACTGCGGACGAGGAGGATGAGCTGGCCGGGGTTGAGGGTGGTTTGGGCGGCGTTGAGGAAGTCGAAATCGATGCCTTTGGTGAAGCGGATATCGGAGAGATCGAGCGGGGTTGTGCCAACGTTTTTGAGCTCGAGATATTCGAAGAGGTCGTCGTTATCAAATCCAGCGGCGATCTCGGCGGGGGTTGGCTCGGTGGGATGATACATAACCTCGGTGATGACGAGGCTATTGAGGTAGTTTGAAATGTCGGGTAGCGTGGTGGTGAACTCGGCGGGGGCGGACCAGTGACTCCAGCGGCCGGTGCTGTCTTGTTGGCGGACGCGGGCACGGTAGGTCGAGCCCGAGCGGACAGCGGCGGTGGGGATGCTGATGGTGTTTGCGAATGAGGTGAGTTCTCCGGATTCCCATGAAGGGGTGATTTCGAGAGCTGAGGGATCGGTGAGGTCGGCGAGTCGCCATTCGAGTGCGCCGAAGGTTCCGCTGCCCTGGGGATCGGAGAAGGCGGTGGTTTGAAAGGAGAGGGCGTTGGTGGGGAAGTTGGCAGGGCCGGTGTAGCTGAGGACGGGAGTGTCGGGGATTTGGGAACCTTCGCCATTTTCGGCTTGGTGGAAATCGAGCCAAGCGTCGCGACCCTGAGTGCCGGAGAGACCGTTGTCCCTTGCTTGAGGCATGACGGAGCCATTTCCGCCGGGCCACGAACCGCCGGTGAAGGCGAAGTTTTTCATGTCCTGAATGTAGCCGTCGAGCGAGTTGATGCCCGGGCCGCTAAGGTGGTTGTAGTTTCCGGCGTCGTTGGGGGCACCCTTCCAACGGGCGAAGTCAGCGGGGACGAGGGGAGCGATGATGGAGGCGAAGTCATCGATGACCTTATTGATCTGATCTTCCTGCCAGAGGAGGTCGCGCATTTCGCGAACAGAGTTATAGTAGGAGGGCCAGAAGGTGGGGTTACTTGCGTTGTCGCTTCCTCCGCCGTCGGCATCGAAGAGGGCGTTGTAGACGATGTCGTGGCCGCTGTTGTAAGTGGGGCCCCAGCTGGAGTCGGTGTCCCAGGGGAGCATCCAGAGTTTGCCTTTGTTGTCGTTGGCGGGAAGGTAGTCGGGCTCGAAGTAGTAGACCATGTTCTTGTTCGCACTGGGCCAGTAGTCGTAGTGACGGGTGGCTTCAACGAGGGCATGGAAGGCGTAGTATTTGTCGAGATTGACGTGGGCGTCGATGTGGGCGGGGGAATCATTGCCATCGAGGTTGTTCTTGATGGTGTCGTGATCGCTGCCATCGAAGGGGGCGAATTTGGACTGGTAGCGTTGTTGTTGTTGCCAGTCCTTGGTTTGGTTGATGAGTTTGTAGAGGTTGCCTTTTTTGAGGTCGTGTTCCTCGAGGAAGCGGACGTCGTAGGTTTCGGAAACAAAGTAGGTGCCTTGGTAGTCGCCGCGCCATTGGTCGGGGGCTTCGGCGGCGTCATCGACAACGCGCCACTGAATGAAGAGTGGATTGGCGGCGGGGATGCCCATTTTTTGGAAGAGGTGGTAGTTGACCGCTTCGTTGAGTCCGAAGGTCATTGTGCCGCGATTGGAGTTGCTTTTTCCGAGGGTGAGCGTGCGCCAGGGCTGGTCGAATTTTTGACCGTTCTGGTCGCGGGCTTCGAGGTAGTCGCCATCGTTGAAGCGGACGCGCATGGAACGTTTCCCCCGGCCTTGGTAGCGGCCGTTGGCACCGCGGAGGCGGAAGCGTATGTTGTCGTAGACTTTGCCGTCGTAGACCATGGTGCCGTTCCAATTGTAGAGGAAGCGGGCTTCGACGCCTTGGTTGATTTGGTCGCTGCCGTTATAGGCGACGGCTTCCTCGTAATCCTCATTACGGATGAGGAAGTGATAGACGGGAAGGGTGTCGGCCATGGTGGTGGCGTCGATGCCCTGGTAGGCGGGAGCTCCGTCGTAAACGAAGTAGGCGAAGTTGAGGGATGGATCATCGTTGTATGGAACGCGGGCTGTTTCTCCGACGGTGTCGGTGACGGTGATGCGGTAGCGGACGAGGTTGCGGTGGCCTGCGGCGGGGAGAGTGGCGGAAAAGAGATCGTCACCGGCGAGGGCGTCGCCATTGGAGCCGTCATCTGTCATGGCGAGGGTGGTCCAGTCGGAATCGAAATCGGGGTTGTCCGGACGGGTCTGGGTGGTGTCGATGTTTTTGCTGATGATGGGCAGCGGGAGTCGGGCCGGGACGTAGTCGCCGGGGGCGATGACGCGGTATTCGAGGTTGACCGAAGCGTGATCATCGGGGTCGGTGACGTGGGCTGTGATGAGGACCAGGTCGGTGGAAGCGGGTTGTTCCGGGGTGTGGTTGACCTTGCGTATATTGGGGGCGGCGTTTTGGGAAAAAGCGGTGTTTTTGGCGCCTGGGCTGGGCTGGGGCGGGGCGTTTTCGGAGGCGGGGCGGACGATTTTGAGATCAAAACCTAGGTCGCTGCTACTGGTTTGGGCGTTGAAGAGTTGAACGGCGATGGTGTTGGAACCTTCGTTTAAGAACGAGCCCGCGTTGATGATGAGTTTCTCTTCGTCTTTGCCTTCGGTGCCGCTGCCGGAAGCAAGGTCAGCGATGGTGGGGTCATCGTTTTCGTCAAAGCGACGCCGTTCGACTTCGGTTCCATTGATCCAGACAACGATGCCGTCATCGGCGGTGAAGTTGAGGAGGAGTTGTGAGGGGAGTTCGCCGGGGGCGATGGTGAAGGTATTGCGTAGGAAGAGGGAGCTGTAGTTGAGGCGCATGCCGGACACGGTGGTGTTTATGGTGACGCCGTTGACGCTTCCGTAGCCGATGGGGAATTGAGAGTTGGGGGTCCAGGAGGTGTTCTCAGAGAAGCCGGGTGTGCGCCAGTCGGATATGGGAGAGGAGGCCTCGGTATCGCCGGGTCGCCAACTCCAGGATGTATCGGAGAAATTGAGGAGGATAGTTTCAGGGAGAGCAGTTTGGGGAATAGAGGCGCGCCAAGAACTGCCGAGGCCGTTGTCGAGGGAGGGATTGATGAGTTCGATGGAGGCTCCTCCGCCATCACTGGCGACGGGCCAGGGGAAGCCGACTTTGTAGTCGACCTCATCGATGACGGCATCGGAGGCATCGCGGAGACGAACTGTTTCGCCAGCGGAATTGAGATTGCCGATAAAGGGGCCGAGGGGGGTGACGCCGAGGGTTACCTGGAGCGTGACGGGGTCTTCGGCGATGACGAGATAGCCACCGGCGGGGAGAGTGGTGCCGGCGGGGAAGGTGAAGTTGACGGCGCTGCTGAGCCGCCAATTGGAGATGTCCTTTGAGGACGTGGAGATATTGTGGAGTTCGATGAATTCCTGACGGATATGGTTTTCGGGCGGGTTAGCGTGGATCTCGTTAATGATGATATCGTTGGAAGATTCGATCGCCTGAAGAGTGAAACTTTGCTCGAAGAAGAGGCTGCCTTGATCGGTGGTGCGGAGGCGGATGCTGAAGAGATTTCCGATTTGATCTGAGAAATTGGTAGCGGCGCGGAGTTGGTTCCCGACGATGGCGAAGAGGTTGTTGTCAACGCTTCCGGCGCCGGAGACGAGAGTGTAGGAGTGGGTGTCGCGGAGGTTTGGGTCGTTGGTATTGAGGGCGGCAAGGTAGCCTCCGTTGGAGACGGTGATGGGGATATTGAGACTGCTCAAAGAGAGAGAGACTGGAGCAGTGGGGGCTTGATCGACGCCGATGGTGACGGTTGCGGGAGCGGAGTCATACTTGCCGTCGTTTGATTTGAAGGTAAAGGAATCGGTCCCGATGAAGTTGTTGTTGGCGGTGTAGCTGAGATTGGGAGCAGTGCCGGTGAGGGTGCCGCCGGAGGGTGGGGAGGCGATTGAAAAAGCGAGCGAGGGATTGGGGTGGGTATTGGGATCAGTTCCGGTAAGGGCGAGCGTAAGGGGTGAGGTTTCGACGGTTTGGAGAGATTGGTCGATGGCGGTTGGGAGTCCGGGGTCGACTTCGATATTGAGGGTGCGGGTTTGGATGGATTCGGGGGTGTTGGTGTCCCAGGTGTTGAGGGTGTAGGTGAGGGTGGAGAGGGTTCCTCCGGTGTCGCCCATGTTGGCATTGGTGCTGCCGGTGGTGGTGGAAGCGGAGTGGATGAGAGTATTGTCTGGATCGCGGATTTCGAGCGCGAGGGAGCCGGTGACACTTGAATCATCGATATCCCAGGAGAAGGTGGCGGTTTCGCCTTCCTGGCGGGTGGCGTGAGAGGTGGTGAAGGAGGAAATGTTGGGTCCATTTCCGGGGGCGTTGTTGGGGCCGGAGGTTAAGTTCGTAGAGACTTCGGCAGAGGTGAGTTCGCCAGACCAGATGCGGAACTCATTGACAGAGCCCTTCATTCCGGGGTCGCCCCAGCTGGTGGCGCCGATGGCTTCGAAAGATGCCGTAACGTTTGAGAGATCGTTGGTGTTGGTGTTCGTCAATTTTTGAACGCCATCGAGCCAGGTGTTTAAATTGCCATCAGAGGATACGGTGATGACGAGATGGTGCTCTTCGTTTTGCGCGATTTGTTCGCCAAGCAATTGCGTTCCGTCCCGGTCGATGCCGCTCATCTGCCCGCTTCCGCGAGTGTGAGTGTAGGCCAGCTCCTGACCTGCGGAGTTGTTGCCGAACTGAAAGAGCTTTCCCCAAGTGCCGGTACCAGTGTCGGTGTACCAAGTTTCAATGGTCACGCCGGTCGCTCCGAAGTTCCCGCCGATGTCGATGGGTGAGGAGAAAGTCATGCGATTGGCCGCCGTGCTGCTACCTGCTCCCGTGAGACTCAGTTGTCCCTCAATGATGGTAGCCCCTCCTTGGAGCACTCCGGTGATCCCGCCGATTGAATCGTTGGTGTTGGTGTCGAAGGACCACCTGTTGGCCAAGGTGGCTCCTTGTGAAGCCATCAGGCTGACAATGAGGAGCCAGGTGAATAAGAAAAATCCCATAAATAGGTGTGTGGGAAAAGAAAGCGCCGGTGGAGTAGTCCGGCGCTGAAGCGAAGAATGAATCGCTGGAGCAGATTTGCTTAATTGGTCACGTCCTTGATGCGATAGAAGAGCGTGGCCCCCGAAGCGGACGTGTCAATAAACATGGAGAGATTCCCAGTGGCGAAGAAGCTGTCGTCGACATCCAGCCATTGCGGCGAAATGGCGGGGACGAGGGTCGGCGAACTGTCGATTTGGTAAGTATGGCCGGGGATGGATTTAAAGACCAAGGTGACGGCTCCGGACCCGTTGTCCCGGGTGATGGAAGTAATGCTGAGGCCTTCACCACCGGGGAGGGAATCCGGCCCGGTAGCAAAGTTGTCGGCAACATCGGTGCTGGAGAGGGTTCCTTTCCAAATGCGGAATTCGTTAACTGATCCAGTCATGCCGGGATCGCCCCAACTGGTTGCGCCGATGCCTTCAAAGTCCGATGTCACATTGGCGAGATCGTTGGTGTCAGAGTCCGTGATTTTTTGAACGCCATCAACCCAGGTGCTGAGATTTCCTTCGGAGGAGACTGTGATGACGAGGTGGTGTTCTTCATTTTGAGTGATTTGCTCGCCAAGAAGTTTGGCTCCTTCACGGTCGACTCCGCTCATTTCCCCGTTGCCCCGGCTATGAGTGTAGGCAAGTTCTTGTCCGGCTGCATTGTTGCCGAACTGGAATAGCTTTCCCCAAGTTCCGGTGCCGGTATCGGTGTACCAGGATTCGATCGTGATGCCGGTGGCTCCGTAGTTGGCGCCTACGTCGATCGGCGTGGTGAAAGCTATGTGGTTGGCGGCGGTGCTTGTGCCGAGACCGGTGAGGGAGAGACGTCCCGGATCGACGGTGGCACCCCCAACGAGGATGCCGGTATTGCCTCCCACCGAGTCGAAGGTGTCGGTGTCAAAAGACCAGCGGTGGGTGAGCTCAGCTCCGGTGAAGGGACCGGGATCGTTGGCATCGATAGGCGAAGTGCCGTTATCGAGTTCGATATTGTCGTCGATGAAATCCATGTCGGAGTCCTTCAGGGTAGGATCGGTGCCGTGATCATTCACTTCGATTCTGTCGCTCAGGGTGTCGCCGTCGGTATCGACGACGAGAGGGTTTGTTAGGTGGGTTTTGACTTCCGGGCCGTCGAGGAGGCCATCGGTATCAGTGTCGTTGACGACAGGATCAGTAGCTCTCTGGAATTCCTCAAGATCAAATAAGCCGTCGCCATCGAAATCGCCTGTTCCTGGGCCGGGTCCCGGTCCCGAGAGGGTGCCGTCCAATTGGGTGAGATCGGTGATGTCCGTCTGTAAGAGTTCCCAGTCGTCCCGGATGCCATCGAGATCGGTGTCTTCGACATTTGGTAAGGTGTCGGGTCCGTTGGTGAAGTTTTGAGTGACTTCAAAGTCTGAAAGAGTTCCGCTCCAAACACGGAATTCATTGACTGATCCGGCCATGCCGGGATCGTTCCAGCTGGTCGCGCCAATCCCTTCAAAATCCGAGGTCACATTGGCGAGATCATTGGTGTCGGTGTCTGTGATTTTTTTGTCGCCATCGACCCAGGCGTTGAGATTGCCGTCGGAAGAGATGGTAATGACGAGGTGGTGTTCTTCATTTTGGATGACCTGCTCCTCGAAGAGCTTGGATCCGTCGCGATCGACTCCGCTCATCTGGTCGTCTCCCCTTGTGTGGGTATACCCAATTTCTTGGCCGGCGGTATTGGTGCCGAACTGGAAGAGTTTTCCCCAGGTGCCGGTGCCGGTGTCGGTATACCAGGTTTCGATCGTGATGCCGGTGGCTCCGTAGTTGACGCCTACTTCGACCGGCGTGGTGAAAGCCATGTGGTTGGCGGCGGTGCTTGTGCCGAGGCCGGTGAGGGAGAGACGTCCCGGATCGACGGTGGCGCCCCCAACGAGGATGCCGGTATTACCGCCCACCGAGTCGGTGGTGTCGGTGTCAAAAGACCAGCGGTTTGCGAGGGTGGCTGCTTCAGAAGAAAAGAGGCCAAAATGAAGCAGGAAGGCGACGAGAGTGAAAATAGAGAATTTAGAGTTCATCGAAGATTAGTGAGTGTGTAGCACTTCTATTAGACATAGACCATAGGTTTTCTGGTCTGTCGGTGTCAAGAATGTGGTTGTGTTGTGTGATTGTTCCAATGGACTTGGGTTGATTATATTAGGATTATTTCCCTGTTGGTTTTATGGGGTGATTTGCGCCAAGCTTGGAAAGATTCGCGCAAAAAGACATCCGCAGCCTGTTTGGGCTGCGGGTATTTTGATTTCCAATGATTGAGTGTCAGGGAATTAGGCGCGACGACGGCGAATGGCCAGTAAACCACCTAAGAGGGCCAAGGCGAGACCGCTGGGTTCGGGGACGATGCCATTGGGGGCGGCAGTGACTTCACTGGTGTCTAGTTCGCCGGAGTAGTGTTTTCATTGTCTTTGATAGCTGAGGACGATTCATCTTTTCATGAGCTTTGTTGCATTATGAGATAGGGGAGGAGTCGCTTCAATTTAACAAACATCGAGCGCCTTTGTTTTAAGGGGCTTTTAATCAGGTGTTTGAGGTGTTATTGCTGCCTGGAAATGAGTTTTTTTGGGCCAATGATGGAAGAGTTTGCGCGGGAACTTGTAGATAAAGTGCTGTGGTAAGAGGGTTTGGCAGGAAGGGTGAAGGAGGCGGGGAGAATGTAGATTGAAGGAAGAGGGATTCTTCTCTATGGCAATCACCGTGAAACTAATGAAGCGGTGGGTTGGAAGAGTTTTCTTGATTACAATGTTGATGATCGGGGCGGGGTGTTCTTCGGAGAAGCAAGTTGCGGTGAAGGTTCAGGTGGATGAGGTTTCGGGAGATGCGGCTTATCAGAAGATGGTGGCGACGGAAGAGTTATTGGCCGAGTTGGCGGGTCCAGTGAGTCGCTTGAAACGGGCGATTGCGAATCTGCGTGTTGGTTGGGATGAGAAGATTTTTATGGAAGGAGCGGTGGTGATTGATTTGGTGGGAGTAAAGGAGAAGGGTGATGCCGGGTCGTCGATGATCCGCAGCGATCAATGGAAAGTTGAAAAGGATGAGGTGGTTTTGAGGGAAAAAGAGGGAGGGTTTTGGAAGGCACTTTTTCAAGAGGTCGATGCTTTTGAGGACGTGCGACTGGGAACACTGAAGGGGGAGATGGGTGAGGAAGAGGGGCAATTTGAAACGCTTCTGAAAGTGAGTGCTCGCGGGGTGAAAAAAGGCGGGGAGCAGGGGGCCTGGAAGGGGAAGCTCAAGGTGAGTTGGCGGAAGTCGGGGAAGGGCTGGTTGATTGAGCGGCTGGAAACGAAGGAGATGAAGACTCAGGCAACAGAGAAGCCGGTGTTTGTGGAGGTGCTGGACCGGGCGTTGACGTCGCAGGAGGATTTGGAACGAGCACGGGAGTCGATTCATGAGCGCTACATTCGCGAGGTGTTTTTTACGGGTGGGACGAAGTTTACTTATCCCAAGCATTACTGGCCTTATATCACGAGTTGGGATTCGCTGGATCAGCATACCTCGGTGTCGGTGGTGGATATTGATGAGGATGGCTGGGATGATTTTTATGTGACAGCACGATGGGGGCGAAACCAGTTGTGGCGGAATCGGGGTGATGGCACTTTTGAGGACATTGCCGCTGACGTTGGTTTGGCGATCGATGGGGTGTGTAACTGCTCTTTGTTTGCGGATTTTGATAATGACGGGGACAAGGATGTCTTTATCGGAAGGAGCCTGGAGCGGGGGCGTTTTTTGATGAACGAAGGGGGGCGTTTTTTTAATCGATCTGAGGCTGCGGTGGCGGGCGATTTGCCTTATTGGTGTTCTTCGATGGCTGCGGCGGATGTGAATGGAGACGGGTTGTTGGATCTCTATATTTCAACCTACCGGCTTCCGATTACGAGGCCTGCCAATATTTTGGCGAAGGAGTTTTTGAGTCCGGTTGATCAGGAAGAATGGAAACGGCGAAGGGGATTTGATCATCCGGTGTTTCGTCTTACAGGTCCGCCAAATGTGTTACTGATGAATGCGGGTGGCGGGAAGTTTGTCAAGGCTGCCAAGGCGGGGGGGGCGGAGCAATGGTTATCGACTTTTCAGAGCACCTGGTCGGACTACGACAACGATGGTGATCCTGATTTGTTTGTCGCCAATGACTATGCCCCGGATCATGTTTTTCGAAATGATGGCGGCAAGTTGGTGGATGTGACGAGTGAGGTGGCGGGGGACGAAATTCAGGGGTTTGGAATGGGAGTGACGCTGGGGGATTACGATAATGACGGGTTGTTAGATCCTTACTTCACCTACATGTATAGCAAGGCGGGGAGTCGGATTACGGCGATGATTGATGGCTTGGAGCAGCGGATGTATGAAGGGGTGGCGGGGAACAAGTTGTTAAGAAATTCGGGGAGGAAGTTTGAGGCGACGGATCATTCGGTGGCGAAAGCGGGGTGGTCGTGGGGCGGGCAATTCACGGATTTTAACAACGACGGTTTCTTGGATCTTTACGTGGCGAACGGTCTCTATACGCCGCCGAAGGGGACGGCGACGGAGGTGGATTTGTGAAGTGATCTTTGGCGCGCGGTCGTGCGCTCGGATTCAAATCTCAATAAGAAATTCACGGAGGAAGGGGTGGACGTGCGTCAGTATGGGCGGATGCCGGGAGTGCTCGATACGAGTAAGAAAGTGGACGGGAAGCCGGTGTTGCGGAGTCATTCCTTTAGCGGGAATGAGGGCAACAGTGTGTTCCTGAATCATGGAGGGATGGAGTTTGAGGATGTTTCGGGTGTGACGGGGATTGATAGCCTGGCAGACGGACGGGCGTTTTCATTTTTTGATTATGATCGGGACGGTCGTAGCGATCTGGTGTTGACGAATACAAACTACCCGCAATTACAGCTCTTTCGTAATGAGTTGAAGGATGCTGGGCGAGTGGTGAAGGTGCGCTTGGTCGGGGGGAATCGGGAGGCAAAGGTGAATAAAGAGTGGAGTGCACGGGATGGTTATGGAGCGCATGTCCTGGTGACGGCGGGAGGGATGACGCAGAGGCGTGAATTACGGGCGGGCGATGGATTTGCGACGCAGAATAGCGACACGCTGGTGATGGGGATTGGGAAGTCGCAGAAGGTGGAGGGAATCACCGTGCTGTGGCCGTCGGGGAAGAAAAGTGTGATTGGCGAAGTGGCTGCGGGAACGGTGGTGACGGTTTTTGAAAATGCGAAGGAGGGAGAGGTCAAGATTGAGCGTGAGGCGGTGGCGATGCTGCGAGAAGTTGTGACAACGTTGCCGAAGGAGAAGCTCGCGCTGCCAGTGACACACAAGTTGAATGTGGTGATGACGATGACGACATGGTGTCCGGTGTGTCGCGGCGAAATCCCGCATTTGCGCAGGCTTCAGAAAAACTTGAGCAAGGAGGTTGGGTTTTATGGTCTACCGGTCGATGCAGAGGATGACCGGTCTAAGCTGCAAAAGTTTCAGAAAGAGGTGAATCCGCCATACGTGATTCTTGATTCGATGTCGGCAGGGCAGCGTGAGGCAGTTGAGGCGCTCATGAAAAAGTCCTTTGGTGAGCATCCGCTGCCTACGACGTTGATTTTGGATGATGAAGGGAATGTGCTTGAGTCGATGAAAGGGACGCCGTCCTTATCGCAGGTGAGGCTTTTGCTTTCGCGCTAGCCTCCTGCGGGTTCGGTCAGGCTGAGGGCGGATTTTTCACCCGTGATCGGATGGCTGGTGGTCTTTCCGGAGGGCCATTGGATGGAGAGGGACTGTGGAGATTCTTCTTTTGCAAAGGTGAGGTGGAGGATGCTGGAATTTCGGGAAGAGAGACCTTCGCCGAGAGATTTTTGGACCTGCAGGGAGCTTTGTCGGTGTGGATGGTGACGCGGGTGCCTATGGCGTCGCGATTGCTGACGGTGCCAGTGAGCTTGAGTCGCAAGACGTGGCTGTTTTCACCGTCTTGTCCGATGCGATTACGGAAGATGCGGAGGCGGCGGGCATTGGCACTGGCGAGGGCGATGTCGAGCCAGCCGTCTTGATCGAAGTCAAAGGTGGCGAAGGAGTTCCACGGAGCTTTGTCTGGAGTCTTCGATTGACCACTCGTCTTCGACGACTTTTCTGCTGTGGAGATCCCCAGACCATGATGGATCCTTTTACAGTATGACAGAAATCGGCGAGCTTTTTAGTGTAGTCGAGGGTCGCGGATCGGAGTTGATCGTCGGCTGGTGAGGTGGAATCCGCGCCCGCCATTGAGGTGGTCGGTTTTGGCAAGTAGCCAATGGAGATCAATGATTTCGAGTCCGTGTTTCTGAGCGGTTTTTCTGAGCCGTTTTTAGAATGTCTTCGGCACCGATGGATCGAGGCGGGTGACGTCGTTGTCTGGAACGATGGTGAAGGGTGCGACCTCCAGGCCGGTGTATCCCAGCTACGCGGTCGTCTCACATTGCTGTTCGAAAGGGCGACCCTGAAAGGTCTCTTTGCAGATGGCGAATTTAATGAACTGCTAAGAGATACATTTTCACCATCAACTTGTGAAGCTTTGGGACTTTTTCTATTTCAGGGTGGCGAGATAGGCGAGGATATCTTCGATTTCCTGCGGTTTGAGGATGAGGCCCATGGGGGGCATGGGGGAGACGGGAAGGGGGTAGCCTTCGGAGATCTCGGCATTGGGATCGAGGACTGATTTGCGGATGTAGGCGGGGCCTTTATTGGTGGCGATACCATCGAGGGCGGGTCCGACGATGCCGCCTTCTCCGCCGACAATGTGGCAACGAGCACAGGCGGCGACTTCGTGATGGAGGAAGAGGTCCTTGCCGCGGACGGCATCGGCTACGCGGAGTTTTTCCTCCTGTGCTTCTTGCGCGACCGGAACGAGTTCGGAGAGACGGACATTTTTATAGAATGCGGTGCCGGTCGATTGTCCCCATCCGCCGTAGAGGGCATTGAAACTGAGCTTCTGGTAGTTCTGGGAATCGAAATCAACGGAGACGTCGGTCCAGTCGTTTTTACCCTTGAGTGGCTTGGTGTGGACGCGTGGATCTTGGATTTCGTGGACGTTTAGAACGGCTCCGAGGCCGCTTCCTTTGATCCCCAATGTTTTGATCTGTGCGCTGAGGCGGTAGCGGGTATCGGGCTTGACTTTGACGTTGGTGATCCAAGAGGTGTCGGTGAGTTTTTCAGAGCTGATTTTAAAGATATTGTCTTTTGAGTGCTCATGGGTAGCTCCTTTGCCGGAGTAGATTGTCTTGGCCCACTTTGCTCCGTCTAAGACATTGGTGTCGGCTTGCTGGTAGACGATTTCCGAGAGGATGGTGATCTGGTGCTGTTTTCCAGCTGCTTCGAGTGCTGCTTTGAGCAGTCTATCGCTGAGGTTTTCTCCATTTTTGGCGAGGCTGGTGATCGCGTTCTTAAGCGGGTCACTGGTGGGGAATTGGGCGAGGGCGACGAAGGCGGCGAGGCGGGTGGTGAGGTCCGGGTCGTTGATGACGCCGGACTGGAAGAGGAGGCTGCCTCCTTTTTCATCGAAACTCAGGGCGCGGGTGGCGTTGCGCCTGAGGACGGGATCGGTGGAGAGGAGGGCGGCGCGATGAGTGTCGTCATCGAGATGGCCGAGTCCGTGGAGGGTCCACAGGGCGTGGATGGATCCGATGCCGGGCTGGCTGACTTTTTCCTTAAGGGCCTTGAGCGAGTCGGTAGCGGGGGGCTGTATTTTATCAACGAGGAGGCGCTGGGCGGCGAGGCGCCAGAATTGGTTGTGGTGGCCGAGGGCGGCTACCAGTTCGGCCGGGGTGGCACTCTCGAGGGAGGTGATGGTTGATTTGGGTGCTTTGTCCCAGATGAGTCGGTAGATGCGGCCGTGTTGGCGATCGCGGTTGGGATTGACGTGAGCATTGCCTTTTCCGGTGGTGGCTGCGTAGCCGCCGCGACCTTCGCTGGGAGTCGGGTTGTGCTGGATGATAAAGTTATACCAATCGGAGATCCAGAGGTTGCCATCGGGGCCGACTTCGGCGGCGACGGGGGAGAACCATTCGTCGGCGGAGGCGATGAGGGCGAAGTCGTTTTGGGAATTGTAGCCTGCGCCTTTTTGAGAGGTTTGGAATTTTCCGAGGAGGTTTCCGGTGGGGCCGCAGACGAAGGCGGTGTTGCCCTGCCATGATGCGGGGAAGTTGGCCGAGTTCGCGAAGGCGTGGCCGGCAGCGGCAGTGTAGCCCCCGAAGACATCGACCTGCCGCACGTTCGGGGTGATGGGGTGGAAGGTGGGCGAGGAGGCGATGACGTCAGCGCTGGGACCACGTCCGCCGGGGAGGATGGTGGCGGGGATGCCGCCGAAGAAGCTTGGGTTGTTATTGGCGGTGGAGCCAAAGGTGTCGCCGGCATTGTTGAAGCCGAGTCCCCAGGTGTTGTTGTTGAACTGGTGAAGGAACTGGAGATCCGAGCCGTCTTTTTGGAAACGGTAGACCCCCATGCCGAATCTTTGGCCATCGTGATTGTAGGCGGAGTATCCGACGGTGCCGTAGAGTTGGTTATCGAGTCCGTAGCGGAGGTTGGACGGGCCGGCATGGGTGTCGCCGGTGCCCCAGCCGGTGAGGACAACCTCGCGGATGTCCGCTTTGTCGTCGCCGTCGGTGTCTTTCAGAAAGAGGGTTTCGGAGGCGTGGTGAACGTAGATGCCTCCGTTTGCGAAGGTGAGCGAGGTGGGGATGTTGAGGCCATCGGCAAAGACGGTGACCTTGTCGCAGCGTCCATCGCCATCGGTGTCTTCGAGGATTTTGATCTTATCGTCGCCGACACGTTCGGATTTAATTTCGTTCGGGTAGTCGACAGTTTCGGCGGCCCAGAGGCGGCCGCGTTCGTCCCAAGCGAGACTGATGGGATTGACGATTTGTGGTTCGGCGGCGAAGAGTTCAAGTTTCCAGCCGACGGGGACTTGCGTGTATTTCAGGCTATCTTCAGGGCTGAGCGGGTGCTGATACTGAAGGGGCTTGGGGCGCTTTTCGTAGTTGGGGATGTTCGCGCGGGTTTCGTAAGTGAGTGCGGGACGTGAAGTGAGGAAGGTGTCGTAAGCGGCTTTTCGTTTTTCGCCGACGGCCCATAGGATGCCGGATTTGAGGAGTTGGTGGAAATTGGGTTGGTTCCAGACGCGCTGGTCGTGGCCGGAAGCGGTGTAAAAGACGCGGCCTTTTCCCTGCGTGCGGGTCCAGGTCCAGGGTTCGGGTTCTGTGATGTTGTCGTCGCCCTCGGGCTTGCGGACCATGAGGATGTCGCGGTCCGTGCCGTGCATGGAGTGGACGTATGTTTCGTCCCAGGCGTGAAAGGGCTGGAGACCTTTCAGGGCAGGATGGTTTGGCTTGATGATGGTGGGGGAAAACTCCTTGCCTTTGTGGTGCTTGAATTGAGCGCCGACGAGTTTAATGAAGCCGGGTTCGTTTCTGAAACAAAAGCTGGCAGAGTGGACGGGGATGAAGCCGCCACCTTCCTCGACGAATTTGACGAGGTTTTGATATTGGTGAGGCTCGATGTTGTCGTGGTTGGCGTAAAGAAGGATGCCATCGAATTGATTTAAGTAAGAAGAGTCACCGAGGGCTTCTTCGACGGAGGTGGTGTAATCGAAGTAGATTGCTTCGCGACCAAGCGCTTTGGCCAAAATGGGGAAGTATTTGTTGGAATTATGGGCCTCTTTTTCATGGCCGAGAAAGAGGATTCTGATTGGGCCTTCTTTCTCCGCTTGCTCTTTATTAGAAATTTGGGCGAGGGAAAGAACCGCGAGGAGAGCGGTTAGGAGAGCGAGGAAGAGTGGGATACGTTTGGTCATGGTGTCGCTAGTAGTGGGAAATCTTTTAAAGAGGGTCTGCTTTTGAGTGTGTCCGTTATCGAGGCTTGAGAACCCGAGAACCTGGCGCGGGCTTAGAAGTTGCGGTCTTGGGATAGGGCATATTGGCGTCGACTTCATTACGCCAGTCGTGGAGCTTCTTCTTCAACCTTTGGGTGATCTCTGGTTGTGATTCGGAGAGGTCGTTACGTTCGCCGATATCATTTTCCAAGTCGAAGAGCTGAACGGTTCCGTTTTCGTAGTATTCGATCAATTTGTATCGACCGGAACGAATGGCGCCATTTGGACTTTGGTAACCATGATTGCTGTAGTGGGGGAAGTGCCAGTAGATCGGTCCACGTTCGTAGGCTTTCGCTTTCAAGGCAGGGACAAAGCTGCGACCGTCCTTATGTTGAGCCGGTAATGCGGGGAGGCCCAACATTTCGAGCAGAGTTGGGTAGAAGTCCGTTCCTGTAACGATCGCTTGCGAAGTGGTGTTGGCTTGAGTTTTGCCAGGCCAATGGACAACTAAGGGCACGCGAATGCCGCCTTCGTAGTTCCATCCTTTGGCACCACGCAGCGGAAGGTTGGAACTTGCGAATTGAGCGTCAAGTGATTTGCGCTGATGATTTATACCGCGATACTGATTCGAGGCCGACATGCCACCATTGTCCCCCGTGAAGACAATGATGGTGTTCTCTTCCAGTCCAAGTTTCTTAAGTTTTGCACGAATACGCGCTAGGCTCTCGTCCGTTGCTTCAAGCATGCCGGCAAACTCGACGTTGTCTTGTTTCTGCTTCACCCACCAGACGCGCGCGTCCTGATGCGCCTGTAACTCGTCGTTTTCAGCCAGCGCCTTAAGCTCTTCCTTCGTGAGCTGCGGCCCGTCCGGATTCGGTTCAAGAATAAAGTCCGGCCCTTTCTGTTCCGGCATCGCCGCGAGCTTCTTGCGATATTTCTCCACTAGGTCCGGGCGTCCCTGGATTGGGTCGTGCACCGCGAAGTGTTCAAGATGGACAAAAAAGGGCTGGTCCTGATTTCGCTCAATGAAATCTAAGGCTGCATCGGTCAGCTTGTCGGTGTAATAATCACCTTCTTTCGCCGGTAGCTTTGTATCATAGGCACCACCAAAAGGATAGTGATAGGAACGCACCCATCCCGTGATCTCTTCGTCGAAACCGTAGGTTTTCGGATTTATGCTCACGTGCGCTTTGCCGTAGTTCGCAGTGGCATAGCCATGGCGCTTGAGGGTCTCGGCGAGGGTGACCTCCTCGTCTGGCAATGCTGTCAGTTTTTCCCCGTGATGCAGCGGTTCATAGTCCCGCTCGGGACGTCCTCCCAGCCATTCCGTCAAATTGGTCCGGGCGGGATATTTTCCGGTGAGAATACTCGCACGGCTGGGTGAGCAGACATGGCAGGTGGCGTAGGCATTCTTGAACAGCATGCCTTCTTTTGCCAACTGGTCGATCGCCGGAGTCTCATGGAACTGGCTACCATAGCAACCCACATCCCGCTGCCCCAGGTCATCGACGAGGAAGAAGATGATGTTGGGTGGTTTTGCCTGGGAGAGACTTGAGAAGAGGGCGATGAAAAGGAGAATGCGATTCACTTGTTTTGGGTGTTCGATGTTGGTGCTGGGTCGACGGACCATCCTTTGGTGTGAATGACGCCGTAGTAGGGGTAGTGATCCCAGTTGACGGGGCCGCCAATGACGCGCGGGTCTTTGCTTGTTTTGAGGTGATCGAAGAGTTGTTTTCGCAAGGTGGTTTGGGTCTTCTCGAGGCGAACTGATCCGGCGAGGTTGCTCATTTGATGGGGATCTGTTTTGAGATCGTAGAGTTCTTCGGCGGGACGCATCCCGAAGGCGAGTTCTGCCAAGCGGGCGATACCGTGCTCGTTACGGTGCTCCATCATGAAGGCTTTAGTGGGGGAACTGTCGATCTCGCCATAGGGGATGGCGCGGGCACAGACCGATGGGTCGGGAGAGCCGGAGGGCCACCGGGTGGGTTCGAAGTTGTGGATGTAGAGGTGGTCGGAAGTCCGGATCGCGCGGCACGGATAGCCTTTGCCACCTTTGCGGCACCCATCGTGGCGCTCCATGGCAATGAAGGCGGCGTTGTGATTTTTCGAAGCTTGGTTTTTGAAGATGGGGAGAAGACTTTGTGCGTTCATCATGCCCGGTGGTTTGAGACCGGCTGCTTCAAGAAAGGTGGGGGCGAGGTCGCTGAGATTGAGTAAGGCGTCGCTGGTTCGTCCCGGCTTGGTAATTCCTCCGGGCCAGCGGATGGCGAGCGGAATGCGGGAGCCGTCGTCGTAGAGGCTGGCTTTGGCACGGGGGAAAGGCATGCCGTGATCGCTGGTGACGACGATAATGGTGTTGTCGAGTTGTCCGGATTTTTCCAATAGTGCGATGGCACGTCCCACTTGGGAATCAAAGTGTTCGATTTCGACGAAGTAGTCGAGGAGGTCGTTTCGGACGATGTCGTTGTCAGGAAAGATGGGAGGGACGATGACTCTGGAGGGATCTTTACCAGTTCGTTTTCCGGCACCAGATTCGAAGCCACGGTGGGGTTCGGAGGTGCCGAGCCAGAAGCAGAAGGGCTTTTCTTTTGGAGACTGCGCAAGGAAGTCAGAGAAGTTGCCGGCGTAGTCGGTATTGCGCATTTGCTTGAAGGGCGGTTGGAGGCGCTTCTTTTGGAAGGGTGGTCCGGCAGGGTTTTCCGTGCGCCCTCCAGGTTCGAGGCGACCGGGGCTCCATCCCTTTCCGGTGTAGCCGATGGAGTAGCCGGATTTTTGGAGAAGGTCGGGGTAGGTTGCGAATTTGGCCGGGAGAGTGCTGTGGATATTGCCAGCTTCTTCGAGTCGCCAGATCGCTTGGCCGGTGAGGATGGCGGAGCGGGAGGGACCACAAGTGGGGGCATCGCAGAAGGCATGGGTGAAGCGGAGTCCTTCTTTAGCGATACGGTCGAAGGCGGGGGTTTTGACCACGGGATCGCCATTTGCTCCGGTGTGGGCGTAGGACTGATCGTCCGAAATACAGAACAGGATATTGGGGCGCAACTCCGACGCCACCGCGTTCATGCTGAGTAAGCACAGAGCTGCAATCGCGTAGAGACTTGGTAAATAGTTTGTTGTTGTCATGGCTGTTGCGTCCAGATCCGGTCACCCGAATTTCTGTTGAAATGTTGAATGAGGCACTACTTCCGCGTTACATAGACGTAGTAGGCACTGAAAACCGTGTCCTTCCCGCGGAACCAGGTGTGCAATGCGATCGGGCCTTTTTTGAGAGTGGTGGTAAACACGACAGACCTGTCACCTGGCATCACCTTCTTCGTCAGCCCCTCGAATCCGTAGGGTCTTTTCTGACCAACGCTCATGTGGTGGAAGTTGTTGAGATAGATGCTCGCCGAAGTAATCGGCAGGGCCTTGCCTTTTCCGTCGGGCATCGGCTTAGAAAGAGGAATGTCCGCCTCCTTCGGCCAGCGACGAAGTTCGAACTCATACTCGCCATCCTGAGCCACGTCGAGCAACCAGTAGCCGGACTTCTGGACTCCGTTGCGGATCTGTCTCTGTTGATCGATGAACACGTCCAGCCATTCACAGGCGGTCAGACTTGATGGATTCTCATGGTCGCTGCCGATAACGACGCGCTGTGGATCGTTGGCCGTCGGCCCGACCTCATCCCACCATCGATACAGCTCACCACGCATCTTTCTGACGATCTCGGGATGTTGATCAAACACGTTCGTTTGTTGAAGTGGATCGGTCTTCAGGTTGTAGAGCTCGCGGTCTTCCAGCAGTCGCCAGATGGCTTGCCCCGTCAATATTGCGCTGCGTGAAGGACCACAGGTGGGCGCATCGCAGAAGGCGTGGGTGAAGCGGAGGCCTTCGCGGGCGATGCGATCGAAAGCGGGGGTTTGCACGACCGGGTCGCCATTGGCACCGGTGTGAGCGTAGCTTTGATCGTCCGAAATACAGAAGAGGATGTTGGGCAGGGTGCCAGCACTGAGGGCGAGGGTGAGACCGAGGCTGGCAAGAAGGAGGCGAATGGTCGTCATGCTATTTATGGACGATCTGGACGGAGTGCCAGAAGCCAAATTCATTACGCCAGTCGTTGGGGCGGTTTTCGAGAGTGAGGTCGATTTTTTGGCCCGCGAATTTGCTAAGGTCGACTTCGAGTTCGAGCCACTCCGATTTGACCGTTTTGAAGGAAACGATTTGGTCGTGAAGGACTTTGCTGTTTGCGAGAACGCGAAGCTGCCAGTCGCCGTGGGGATGGTAGCTGCAGCGAATTTTGAGGCGGGTGGATTTGCCTTTGGGGACCTGAAGTTCGCGCTTAAGTGAGCAGGGCGTTTTCTTGTCGAGCGGATGCGTTTGGACAGCTTTTTCGTTTCGGAAACTTTTCAAAGCTACGACCCCACCTTCGCCGACGTTTTCGACTTTGAAGCCGGGAGCGATTGCTTCGATGGCTTGAGCCCACTTGGCGCGGAGGTTCTGGCGCGGTTTTTTGTGGCTCTGGGGAGAGCCGCTGATCATACGACGGGCAACGGATTCGGTGAGGAAGGGGATTTTTGTTTGAGCGGCGAGAGCGAGGGCCTTTTTTGGGTGCCCGGTGACGAGAGGTTCCAAGGCGAACCAGATCATGCGGGGAAGTTTGGGATCGTCGATATCTTCAGCGTGTTGGGAAAGCGCGTTCAGAATGGGGAAGCGATGGTCGAGGGGAAGTCGAGGCGCCGCGGCCGCGAGGTAGAGTCGGACGGTGGGAGAGGGGTCGCTTTGGGCGAGTTTTTCCAAGATGGGCTTGATGGAAGCGGGTGGGGTTTTGTCTTCGCTGAGAAGTTGGATGGCCCAGGCGCGGACGTGTTCGTCGGAGTGGGCGAGAAGTTGGATGAGTTTTTTTTCGTCGCCTTTGGCACCTTTTGAAAAGCGTTTGGTGACGTGTTGGGCCCAGAGGGCGCGGAGACGTTTGGGGGAGGTTTTTGAGCTCTCGAAGAATTCGTCGAGAGCTTTATGGACGGCCTTCCGATCGAGCTTTCCGGAAATGGTGCGATGGTGGAGTTCGGTGCGAGCCTGGCGGACAAACCAATCATTGGGGTGGTTCTGAAGTTGGCAAAGTTCAAGATCGGTGAGAGAGGGAATGTTCGGGCGAGCGATGCGTTCTGCACCTTTGGGCATGATGCGATAGATGCGCCCACTCTTTGGGAAGTTGATGGCGTTTCCGCAGATGTCGGTGTCGTGCCAATCTAAAACATAGATGCCCCCATCAGGTCCGATTTCCATACTGAAGCCGACCCAGGCGAGATCGTTGGTGGGCATGAAATCACTCCCGTGTCGGCCGATGTAGGTGGAGCCGTTCGGCTCCATGTAATCGGCGAGGACGGCATGCTCGTGGATGTTGCACATGAAGAGTTGGTCGTGGTATTCGGCGGGGAAGGTGTCGGCCAAATAGAAGCGGGCTCCGCCGTGCGCAGAGAGGTGGGTGTGGTCGCGGATCGTCTGGATGGGCGCGTAAGTGTAGGGATTGAGGTTGGGACGGGATTGTTTGTGGTAGATGCCACCTTGGACGATGTGGAAGAGGTGGGGGATGACGCAGCAGGTGGCGAAGCCGTGGCCGAGATCATTGAAGTCGAAGCCCCACGGATTAGAGAGGCCACGTGCGAAGATTTCGAAATCGCGAGTTTCGGGGTGGAATCGCCAGATGCCAGCATCGAGGTAGAGGCGGTCGTCTTTAGGAGCACCAGGTTTTCCGATGAGAGAGTGGGTGAAAACGCCTTGGCAACCGTAGAGCCAGCCGTCGGGGCCCCAGATGAAACTGTTGAGGGTTTCGTGGCGGTCCTTCATGCCCCATCCGTCGAGAAGAACTTCGGGTTCGGCGTCGGGGACGTCGTCGCCATTGGCGTCGGGAATGAAGACAAGATTAGGCGGAGCTCCAAGGTAAACCCCGCCGTGTCCGATCGCGATACCGGAAGCGAAGGTGATTTTGTCGTGGAAGAGCTTCTTGGTGTCGAAGACACCGTCGCTGTCGGTGTCTTCAAAAATCTGAATGCGACTGAGTTGTTCGTTTTTGTGGGAGCGCCGGTTGACGTAGTTGTAGTTTTCCACGACCCAGACGCGGCCTTTGGCGTCGAAAGTGAAGGCGATGGGTTCGCCGATGTGTGGTTCGGAGGTGTAAATGGAAACGTCGAATCCCTCCGGGATGGACATCTTGGCGACGGCTTCTTTGGGTGTGAGGAAGGGGGCGTCGCTAGATTTGTGTTGCTTGCCACGGTTCTGGGCAAGCGATGAGGTGATCGCCAAGGCAGAGATAGAGAGAAATAGAGTGAGCGTTTTCATTTACCTAGAGAGTGGGACTTGTTTTTCGTGTCGTATGTAAGCGAGTAGATCGAATAATTAGTTTCTTTTGTATAATCTGGATAATGTATTCGAGGTTCTTAAATAGGTGTGTTTTTACGGTCGGGTTACTGAACTGCAAAGATTCCCTGCATAATTAATCCATGACCGGGATAAGTGCAGATAAAGTGGTAGTTCCCAGGTTCTTCTGGCACGGCGAAATAGAGGGTGTATTTCATACCCTGCGCAACCTGGGGTGTGGAAGCCAGTAGCTCGGGGATTTCCGGAATGAAGTTTTTCTTGAGGCCTGCCGCTCCCATGGCAACCGCAGCGTCCAGTACTGTCTGTCTTGAACCGGGAGTGATGATAGCCAGGTTGTGCGTCATGCCACTGGAATCATCGTTGGGAAAAACAAAAACAATTTTTTCACCCGCTTTTGCTTCAATTCGATCAGTGTTGAATTTAAGACCCGCTAACACACCCACCTCGATCCGGCGTGCATTCGTAAAACCATCGGGTAGCGGGTTGACCGGGTTTTTGCTGATTTCGGAGAGTTCGCCCATTTCCAGAATTTTCCCGTATACTTTATCGAATGAACCACCCAGCATCTTTTGTAAATTACGAGCGTTATAATTTGGGATTTCCGTTTTGGTAATCTTTCCGGTTCGCAACGCCTCGAGTAGTGCCTTGGCATAGGATAACTTGGAAGCGAGAGTATCTATGATTGCCCGTTTGCCAACGGTATCAAAATTCTCGTATTTGGAAATCAGTTCCTTGGGAGCTTCAGGATAATTAAAAAGAGAATAAGCACGAATTGCATCCACTTTTAAAGGGCTATCCAGCAATGCATTGAGATTTTTGGGAAGCTCCTGGAATTGCGTCGCCACCAAGCCGGAAAGGGCTTCTTTTCGGTCTTCGAGACTCGCATCTCCATTCAAAACAAGTTTTAATGCATCCTGACTAACGGAAAGATCACCGAAGATCTGGCTGAGCCGGTCGACGAGTTTGTCGAGTTGAGGATCTTTTTGATCGAGGAGGCTTGTGCGGAGGCGGAACCAGTTGGGGGGCGGAGTGAGGTTGCGTTGGCCGTCGAGTCCGAGGAGGATGCCATTGAGGAGGGGCTTTTGAATCGTGGGGTTGTCGGTGGCTGCGAGTTGGGTAAATAGTAGAGAGAAGGCTTCTTCACGATCCATCTCGACGATTTTTTCGAGGCGCGCTTGATTGAGGTCAATGAGGGGAACAGGCTTGGCCGGAGTGGTGATGAAGGTGACGTCACCGTAAGAGCGTTTGCCGTAAGCTTCCCACTTTTTCGTGAGTGCTTTTGGATCGAGTTTTCCGGTGTGGATAAGGAAGCGATGACGGATGGTTTCCGTTTGGCCTTTTGGGATCTTCCAGTCTCCGAGAATGGCACGGCACGGTCCGATTCCGAGTTGCCCATCGACACGCCAAGGTTGTGGGAAGTCGGAGTTCTCCGGATGATCAAAAATGGTGATGTGGCCCCAGTCGTCGCGGCCTTGGATGTCCATTCCGACGTCAACCCAGACTGCGCGCTTGCCTTCGGCCTGGTTGTTTTTTTGGAGAGCGGAGTTGACGACTTCTCCTTTCGTTTTGCCGCGATGCCAGGGCATGCGAAGGAAGAGTCCGCCGTATTTGTATTTGCCAATGGTGACATCGGATTTGCCGGTGCCTTCCCAAGTGAGGTCGAGGACGTGCTCGTGGTTTGAGGAGGTCATGGTCCAAGTCTGGGTTTGGGTGAGGACGGTTTGCCCCTGATCGCCGAGGAGATCGTAGGAGGTTTGCCAGGAAACGGATTGACCTGACGCGATGAGGACCTTGGAATAGTTTCGTTTCCAGTAGTCGGACTGGAGGTTGTGGAAGTAGTCGCGCTTGTTCACGCGGGTGAAGCCCCAGTAGAGACCGGTTTGGTGTTTGTGATGACCGGGGCTGAATTCGGTGAGGACTCCTTTTCCATCCGGGGCAACGATGGGGTGGAGAAAGGGCCGCTGGCTAGGTCTCGCGGATTGGGTGAGGATAGGATTGGCCAAGTTCGCGCGGTAAACAGAAATCGTTCCAGCTTTCTCGTCCCTCCCAAGGCGTAGATTTTCAGCGGCGAGAAGTGAGGGTGCGGTGGCGAGGATAAAGAATGTGAGAAATCGGATCATTGCTCAGTGGGTTGTGGTTAGAACTCAGTCGCGGAAGGACCATTCGGGGAGGCGAATGAGTTCGCCGCCTTTTTGGGCTGATTCGTGCGCAAGGATTCCGGTGAGGGTGATATTGGCGGATTCCTGTGCATTCGGGTAGGCGTCGTTGGTGGTCCGTAGCATTTCCACGAATTGGTGGACAAGGTGCGGATGGGAGCCACCGTGGCCGCCGCCTTGAGTGAAGCTCAAGTGCTCATCTCCTTCGGCGCCTCCGTAAACGCCACCGGTTGTGAAGGGAGCGATTTCATCGGGGAGGAGGTGCGCGTAGTCCGGGCAGTCAACGCGCTCGGGGATCTCGGGCTCGGGTTTCTTTGCGGTATGTACGACGAGTTGCTCGCCTTCGATGAGGGGCCATTCAACACCTTTTTTGTCACCGTAGACCTCGATCGATTCGCGGTATTGGCGGGCGACGTCGAAGAGGGAGCGGTAGACAAGGCCGGAGAGGTCTGAGTCCTTGAATTTGACGTGGCAGCTTTCGATGGCGTAGGGGGATCCGTAGCATTCGTGCATTTCTTCGCGGATCGTGCCGGAGCCGAAGCAGGAAACGTATTCGGCCTCGTGGCGGCCGAGTCCGAGAAGGGGGCCGACGCAGTGAGTGGCGTAGTGCATGGGAGGAAGTCCGGGCCAGTAGCCCGGCCAACCGTCCATGTCTTGTTGATGAGAGGCTTTGAGAAACTGGAGTTTGCCGAGTTCACCATTATCGTAAAGCTCTTTCATGAAGAGAAACTCGCGTGCATAAATGACGGTTTCCATCATCATGTATTTCAGGCCCGTGGAGGCGGAGAGTTCGACAATTGTTTTGCAGTCCTCGACGGAGGTCGCCATGGGGACGGTGCAGGCGACGTGCTTGCCAGCCTTGAGGGCGGCGATGGTTTGCTCGGCGTGATTGGGAATGGGTGAGTTGATGTGGACGGCGTCGATCGCGGGATCAGCGAGGACGTCTTCGAAATTATGGTAGCGCTTTTCGATGCCGTATTTATCTCCGATCTCGTTGAGCGCGGATTCCGTGCGCTGACAAATGGCCACGAGATTGGCATTTGGGTGGCGTTGGTATATGGGGATGAATTCGGCACCAAAGCCAAGTCCAACGATCGCGATGTTTGGTGAGTTCGACATATCTAATGTGGGACGTTATACCGCGAATGGAAGATGGGCTTGTATGAGATCGGAATATTTGTGTATTTTTACGACATGAGTAGTGAGAGCGTTTCACGATGGATCGAGACCCTTCAACCGGGAACGGTGAGGGATCTCTTCGAGTGTCTTCCTAACATGATGTATTTTGCTAAGGATTCGCACTTGGGGCTGATGGCGGGGAATCGAGCCTTTGTTCATCATTGTGGTTTTAAAGACGAAAGCGAACTCATTGGCAAAACAGATCATGAGATCTTTCCGCCGCAAATGGCGGAGAAATTCGCGCAAGACGACCGACAAATTCTGGAGAGCGGCAAAGCGATGAACGATATGGTGGAACTTTTTCCCAATGAGATGGGGATTCCCGGATGGTATACAACCGACAAGATTCCTCTCTTTACCCGAAGTGGTGAAATCGCCGGACTTTGTGGATTGGTGCGCAGTTACCAAGTGGAGGGTGACGAGCAGCTGAAGTCGGTGACTGAATCACTTATGGGGAATTTCGCGAAGAAAACATCGATGAGCGCGATCGCAAAAGGGGCCGGGTTTTCGATGCGTCAAATGGAGCGACGTTTTCAAGAGGCCTACAAGACAACGCCGATTCAGTATGTTATGCGGTTGCGTGTTCTGAGAGCCTGCGAAATGCTGACGACGAGTCATAAACCTGTGACGAGCATTGCGCTCGAGGTTGGCTTTTATGACCACAGTGCCTTTTCCCGTAAATTCTCCGCGCTGATTGGGGAGTCACCACGTGCCTATCGGAATCGTTACCAGCGCAAGAAGCAGGGTGGAGATCGTCCGGGATAGATTCGAATGATCGTCTTTAAATCGGCGGCCGGAGCACTTGCTATCAAAAAGTCATAGGT
>Ga0115004_10000659_pt1 | contig 26769 bp, 24 predicted proteins | sample ArcticOcean_MG_C_10_FD_88737 | JGI IMG/M metagenome (GOLD analysis project Ga0115004, IMG submission 88737) | Marine microbial communities from western Arctic Ocean - ArcticOcean_MG_CB11_90 | ecosystem: Environmental > Aquatic > Marine > Oceanic | place: Arctic Ocean: Canada Basin | collected... | reverse complement strand
AAGAAAAATTTAGACTTCTGCATTAAATATGAGATTAACAATAATAAACTGGAGGAGAGAAAAAAATGGATAATATCAAGGTTAGATCAGAAATTACCAACTATTCCTATAACTCTTAAAGAAGAGTTAAATACAAATATTTTTTTACGCTGTGATAATCCTGAGGTAAAAAAATCTCTTGATATGGAAGATTCAACCGAACTAGAAGTGTTTAAAAAACTACGTGATTTGAAGGATATTTTTTAACTTCTATCACCTTGACTTGAAGTCCTTTCAAGTTATATTGCTTTAATTTTATAAAAAGGAAATTTATGTCATTTGCAATATTTGAAACTGGTGGAAAACAATACAAAGCATCTGCTAGTAAAATTATAGAAATAGAAAAATTAGAAGCTGAAGTTGGCAAAACCATTCAGTTTAAAAACGTTCTGCTGATAAACGATAGTAAAACTACAGAAATTGGAAGTCCAAATGTTACTGGTGCCATTGTCGAAGCTAAGTTGCTAGATAATGTTAAGGATAGAACCGTTTTAATATTTCATAAACGAAGAAGAAAGCATTCAAGAAAAACAAATGGGCATAGACAAAGACACTCAAAAATTCAAATTACAAAAATTTTTTCAAAGGATGGTAAAATTATAGCTGAGGCAAAACCAATTGAGTTAAAAGAAAAAAAAGTCGTAGAGACTAAGAGAGAGAAAAAAGTAACTACTAAAAAAGATTTAAAGAAATAGGAAAATAAATGGCAACAAAAAAAGCTGGTGGATCTTCACGTAATGGCCGAGATAGTGCTGGTAGAAGACTTGGCGTCAAAAAATATGGTGATCAAGTAGTCATACCAGGAAATATTATAGTGAGGCAAAGAGGTACACGTATTCACCCTGGGGAAAATGTAGGCATGGGCACTGACCATACGTTATTTTCTTTAGTAAAAGGTAAAGTTAAATTTAAAAAATCTAAATTAAACAGAACTTTTGTTTCTGTTGTCCCCAATTAAGCATATAAATAACATTAGTTATTTATATTAAAAGTCTACAATGAAATTTTTAGATCAAGCTAAAATCTATATTAAAGCTGGTAATGGTGGCTCTGGTTCCGCAAGCTTCAGACGTGAAAAATTTGTTGAGTATGGAGGTCCTGATGGTGGAGATGGTGGAGATGGTGGCTCCGTCATTTTTGAAGCAGAAATAAACTTAAATACATTAATTGATTTTAGATATGCTCAACATTTTAGAGCCGAGAATGGTTACATAGGAACTAAGAGAAAAAGAACTGGTGCAGGGGGAAAAGATTTAATAATTAAAGTTCCAGTTGGGACACAGATTTACGAAGAAGACAATAATACCTTGATTTACGATTTTACAAAAAATAAGGAAAGATATTTAGTAGCTTCTGGTGGCAATCATGGTTTGGGAAATGTTAGATTTAAAAGCTCTACTAATAGAACTCCAACAAAAAAAACAAACGGGAAAGTAGGAGAAGAATTTTGGGTGTGGCTACAATTAAAAGTTATCGCCGATATTGGAATAATAGGTATGCCTAATGCAGGCAAATCAAGTTTACTTGCAGCTATAACTCGTGCAAGACCTAAGATAGCAAATTATCCCTTTACTACTATCGACCCTAATCTAGGCGTTTCTTATTACGATGATAAAGAAGTCACTCTAGCCGACATACCCGGTTTAGTAGAGGGTGCACATGAAGGTATTGGTTTAGGTGATAAATTTCTACGTCATATTGAAAGGTGTAAAATACTATTACATTTAATAGATTTATCGGAAGATAAACTTACGGAAAATTATCTAAAAGTAAGAAATGAATTATCAAAATATGATAAAATTTTAACAGAAAAAAAAGAAATTATTGTATTTAATAAATCTGATTTAATTGAAAAAAATGAAATAGAAGAAAAATTGAAAATTTTTAAAAAAAAAGTTAAGAAAAAATATGAAATAATTTCAGTTGCAACTGATAAAAACTTAATTGGTTTAAGAAAAATATTATTAAAAAATGCAAATAAATAAAGCCAAAAAAATAGTTATTAAATTAGGTTCGTCTACCATTGTGGATAATAAGGGTAATTTTAAAAAAAAATGGCTTATAAGCTTAATTCAAGATATTAAAAAATTAAGAAAAAAAAACCAAGAAATAGTTATTGTTTCTTCTGGTTCTATTGCTCTTGGGCAAAGCTATCTAAAAATAAAAAGCAAAAGAGTTAAACTTGAAATGAGTCAAGCAGTTGCTTCTGTTGGACAAATTCACTTAATTAATGAATTTCAAACACTTTTTCAAAAATATAAAATTAAAATTGGTCAGATTTTAATTACCCCAGATGACACTGAACAGAGAAGAAGAGCACTAAATGCTAGAAGAACATTTGAAAATCTTTTTAAGTTAAAAGCTATACCTATAGTAAATGAAAATGATACTACTGCTACCTCAGAAATTAAGTACGGAGATAATGATAGATTAGCTGCAAGAGTAGCTCAAATAATCGGTGCAGATTTATTAATAATCTTATCAGATGTAAACGGTTTATATGAAAAAATATCGAACAAAAAAAAATTAGTAGAAGAAGTAAACATTATTAATGAAAAAATTTTTTCTTTAGTAGATAAAAAAATTAATACTTATGGCTCAGGTGGTATGCATACAAAATTAGAGGCAGCAAAAATTTGCATGAATTCTGGTTGTAGTATGCTAATTGCTAATGGGAAAAAATTTAATCCCATTCAAAAAATTATAGAAAAAAAACTATATACATGGTTTAAACCAAAAATTTCTAAATTGGATGCTAGAAAAAAATGGATAATTAGCTCATTAACTTCATCTGCAAAAATTTATATTGATCAAGGTGCGTCTAAGGCTCTAAGGTCTGGAAAAAGTTTATTACCAGCTGGTATAATTAGAATTGAAGGTAGTTTTAAAAAAGGTGATAATATAATTATTGTAGATAATAATAATATTGATATCGCAAGAGCATTATCCTCTTTTACATCCGAGGAAATAGATAAAATAAAAGGATTGCAGAGTAACCAGATAGAAAAAATTCTTGGTTATGCAAGCAAATCTGAAATTCTACACAAGGATGATATTGTAATATTATGAAAAAACTGAAGCAAATTGGTATTAATGCTAAGAAAGCTTGGACTGTACTTAATAGTGTGGAAGGTAAAGAGATTAACAAAGTGCTTTTAACCTATAATCAACTTTTATTGAAAAATAAAAAACAGATTCTCTACGAAAACCTTAAAGACGTTAAAGATGTAAAAAGAAAACATTTTATAGATAGGCTGATATTAAACGATAAAAGGATAGAAAGTATAAGAAGCTCTATTAATGAAATCTTTAAATTTAAAAATCCTTTAAATAAGATTTTAGAAGAATGGAAAAGACCAACTGGTTTAAAAATAAAAAGGGTCTCAACCTCAATTGGCGTGGTCGGTGTAATTTATGAGAGTAGACCGAATGTAACGGCTGATGTTTCTGCTCTATGTCTAAAATCTGGTAACTGTGGAATATTAAGAGGAGGTTCTGAGGCTTATAATTCAAATATGATATTAGCCAGTCTTTTTAGAGAATCTTTAAAAAAAAATAATATTAATCCAAACTGCATTCAATTTATTGAAGACAAAAATAGAAATATTGTAAATTATCTTTTGTCAAACATGTCAAAGTATATAGATGTAATTGTCCCAAGAGGAGGTAAAGAGCTGGTGAAAAAAGTTCAACAACTTTCAAGAATAAATGTAATCGGACATCTGGAAGGGCTTTGTCATATTTATGTAGATAAGGATGCGGACACATCTATGGCTACAAAGTTAGTTGTTAATGCTAAGATGCGAAGAACAAGTATTTGTGGAGCTGTTGAAACACTACTGATAGATTCGAAGTCAATAAGAAAACACGGTATTCCAATTATTAACAAACTAACTTCATTGGGATGTGAGGTTATTGTAGATAAGAAAATTAACCAGTTATTTAAAAATAAATATAGAGTAGCTAAAGAGATAGATTGGAAAACAGAATATTTAGATGCAAAAATTTCTATTAAGTCTGTTGATGGGGTTCATGAGGCTAAAAATCATATATTAAAATATGGCACGATGCATACTGATGGTATTATAACTAATAATTCTAAAACAGCAGAAATTTTTTTAAATGGTGTCAATAGTGCTATTGCCATGCACAATGTTTCAACTCAATTTGCTGATGGTAATGAATTTGGCTTCGGTGGAGAGATAGGCATTTCAACAAATAAATTGCCACCGAGAGGGCCAGTTGGGATCAACCAATTAACATCGTACAAATATATTGTGACTGGAAAAGGGATTGTTAGGTCCTAGTCTAAAATGGTTAAATCTATACAAAAGAGAATTGGAATTCTTGGTGGCAGTTTTGATCCGCCACATAATGGTCATCTAGAAATATCAAAGCTAGCAATTAAAAAACTATTTTTAGATGAAATTTATTGGTGTGTAACTAAAAAAAATCCTTTTAAAAAAAAAGCTTTTTTTTCAATATCTGAAAGAATTAAGAAAAGTAAAGTTATAACAAATAGAGTAAAAAAAATTAAAATTAAATTTTTTGAAGATAAGGTAAAATCAGTTAATACCATAGATTTAATAGAATATTTAAAAGAAAAGAAAAGAAAAAATATTTTTTTCTTTATCGTTGGTTCAGATAACTTAATTAAATTTCATAAATGGAAGAATTGGAAACTTTTACTAGAATTAACCAAAATTGTGGTATTTTCACGCAAGGACTACGATAGGAAAGCTAAAAAATCTGCTATAATGAAACAGATGAAAAAAATAATATTTATTAAAAATAAACCTATAAATATTTCGTCCACTCAAATTAAAAAAAAAATCATAAAATTTAATGGAAATATCAAAATTCAAAGATCAAATTGAAACAATTTTAGACAATAATAAAGCTAAAAATATTGTTTCAATTAATCTCAAAAAAAAATCTTATATAGCCGACTATATGATTATAGCTTCAGGAAATTCATCTCGACACTTACAATCTTTGTCTGATAATTTAGTTTCAGAACTAAAAAAAATAGGTATTTATAATTGTAGGATGGAAGGAAGAGATAGTAGTGATTGGAAGCTTGTAGATGCAATAGACATAATAGTTCATATTTTTCACCCTGAAAAACGAGAGTTTTATGATCTTGAAAAAATGTGGTCAGAACCAATACCTAAAGGTAAATTAATATTATGAAAAAATTTTATACAACAATTATAATTTTAATTTTCAATACTTTAATCAACACTAATCATCTTCATTCTAAAAATTCCAATGAATTATATGAAAAAATAGATTTATTTAGTGAGGTTTTAGAAACTATAAAAAATGAATATGTTGATGAAATAGATCAAGCAGAAATTATGGATTCCGCTATTAACGGGGTCTTACAATCTCTAGATCCTTACTCCGCATACATGAGTCCAAAGTCTTTTGATGGTATGCGAACTGATACGAAAGGTGAATTTGGTGGGCTTGGTATAGAAATTGGAATGGAATCAGGAGTAGTTAAAGTGATTGCACCAATAGACGATACACCTGCTGCTAACGCGGGAATTAAATCGGGTGATTATATTGTAAAAATTAATAACGAACAAGTTCAAGGTAAATCATTGACCGAAGCTGTTGAGCTTATGCGTGGACCCATAGGATCAGAAATAAATTTAACTGTCAGAAGAAGAAATAAAAAAAAAGTTTTAGAGTTTAAGATTAAAAGAGCAGTTATTGAAGTAAAATCAGTTGTAGCAAAAATTATCGGAGATAAGAAAAAAATTGGTTATTTGAGATTAAAGTCGTTCAATGAAAATAGTGGTGAACAATTATTAAAAAATATAAAAAAGTTCGAGAAAAATAATAATTTAAATGGATATATTCTTGATTTAAGAAATAATCCAGGTGGATTATTAAGTCAAGCTATTAGCATAACAGATTTTTTTTTAGATGACGGTGAAATAGTATCAACTAAAGGGAGAAAGATTAGTGAAACTAGAAAATTCTTTTCCAAGAAGGGAGACACAATTAATGGAAAACCTCTAATAGTAATTATTAATAACGGCTCAGCTTCTGCTTCAGAGATTGTCTCTGGAGCTTTAAAAGATCATAAAAGAGCAATTATCTTGGGTGAAAATACTTACGGAAAAGGATCTGTTCAATCTATTATACCTCTTAAAAATGGTGGGGGCATCCGGCTGACAATATCAAAATATTATTTACCTTCAGGGAAATCAATCTCGAATGTGGGTGTTCTTCCCGACATTTTTGTAGAAGAATTTGGAGATGATTTTAAAATTAATAGCAAAACTGATAATCAATTACAATATGCAATTAATTTACTTAAATCATAAGAATGGATCATAAAAATCTCCCGTTAAGAACAGGTGTTGGAATAGCAATTCTTAATTCAGAAAATAAAATTTTTATTGGCAAAAGAAAAGACAACCCATTCGATAAATGGCAAATGCCCCAAGGAGGTGTAAACCCTAATGAACCTGTGCTGCTTGCAATGAAAAGAGAGCTAGAAGAAGAAACTAGTATTAAAAATATCAAAGTTTTAAAAGAAATTAAACACTGGCTTGAGTATGAGATACCAAAAGAACTCATTGGAAAAATTTGGGACGGAAGATATCGAGGACAAAAACAAAAATGGTTTATAGTCAGATTTAATGGTGAGGAAAATGAAATTAATATAGATACGCTAAATGCCGAATTTATTGAGTGGAAATGGATAGATATGAATTTGTTACCAAGTCTAATTGTAAGCTTTAAAAAACACGTCTACGAAGCAGTTTTGACAGAGTTAAAAAAATTTAATTAATTTCTTGGAGAGTGTCAATTTTATAACTTAAAATATATTTTTCATTATCTTTTGTTTCAGAGTTTTGCAAAAGGTCTTTTGACTCTTTTAACATTTTTTCTATAATTTCTTTTGAAAGTTCTTCGATTTGAATTACCGAAGAAGATAATATCAAAAGTTGGTTGTTGGAAAATTCAATAGTACCATTTTCTACATAGAACTTCTCTGTTTTGTTAAGATTTTCTACTTCAATAAAGCCAGGTCTTAAAAAAGTTATTAAAGATATATGATTTTTTAGAATTGTCATTATTCCCTCATATGCTGGGATAATTACTTGTTTTGTTTCAGAATTAAATATTATTTTATCAGGGCTGATTATTTCTAAGTTAAATTTTTCAGACATTGCTACTTATCATCTTGTGCTATTTTTTCAGCTTTTTCAATAACTTCTTCGATTCCTCCAACCATATAAAATGCTGATTCTGGTAGGTGATCATATTCTCCTTTGCAGATAGCGGCGAACCCTTTAATTGTTGATTCTAAGTCGACTAATTTCCCAGGAGAACCAGTAAATACCTCTGCTACGAAAAATGGTTGGGACAAGAATCTCATAATTCTTCTCGCTCTTGCTACTGTAAGTTTGTCTTCTTCCGAAAGTTCGTCCATACCTAAAATAGCTATAATATCTTGTAATGATTTGTAGGCTTGTAGTATTTCTTGTACTTCTCTCGCTACTCTATAATGTTCTTCGCCTACAATTCTTGGATCCAGTATTCTTGATGTTGAATCTAAAGGATCGACCGCAGGGTAAATGCCTAGCTCAGCAATTTGTCTTGAAAGAACAGTTGTGGCATCTAGGTGGGCAAATGATGTTGCGGGAGCTGGATCAGTTAAATCATCTGCAGGTACATAAATTGCTTGTACTGATGTTATCGATCCTTTTCCAGTTGATGTAATCCTTTCTTGTAGATTGCCCATGTCTGTAGCTAATGTTGGTTGATATCCAACAGCAGAGGGTATCCTTCCCAATAAAGCTGAAACTTCTGAACCAGCTTGGGTAAATCTAAAAATATTATCGATAAAAAATAATACGTCTTGTCCTTCTTGATCTCTAAAATATTCTGCAACAGTTAATCCTGTTAAAGCTACTCGAGCACGAGCTCCTGGCGGCTCATTCATTTGTCCGTATACTAAGGCTGCTTTAGAACCTGGCCCATCTGGTTTTATTACACCTGATTCTATCATTTCATGATAAAGATCATTCCCTTCTCTAGTTCTTTCTCCAACTCCAGCAAAAACTGAAAATCCACCGTGGGCTTTTGCAATATTATTTATTAATTCCATGATAGTTACTGTTTTTCCAACACCTGCTCCTCCGAATAAACCTACTTTTCCCCCTTTAGCGTATGGAGCCAATAAATCAATGACTTTAATACCGGTGACTAACATCTCTGTTTCTGTTGATTGATCTGTAAATTTTGGCGCTTGTCTGTGAATAGGCCATTTTTCTTTTGTTTTAACTTCACCTTTTTCGTCAATTGGTTCACCAATGACATTTATTATTCTACCTAATGTTTCTGGGCCAACTGGAACACTTATCGGAGAGCCAGTATCTGTAACAACATCTCCCCTTTTTAATCCTTCTGTTGAATCCATCGCTATAGTTCTAACACTACCTTCTCCTAAATGCTGAGCAACCTCGAGTACTAATTTGTTTCCTTGATTATCAACTTGAAGTGCTGTGTAAATTTCTGGTAAATCTCCCTCAAAACGTACGTCTATTACGGCTCCAATAATTTGTGTAATTTTCCCTAATTTATTCATATTTATAAACTTTCTGCTCCTGATATTATTTCGATTAGCTCTTTCGTTATCGCTGCTTGTCTACTTCTATTGTAAACTATTGTTAAACTTTTAACTAAATCACCAGCATTTCTCGTTGCGTTATCCATTGCAGTCATCCTTGAGCCTTGTTCACTAGCTGAATTCTCTAGAAATGCTTTAAATACTTGTGTTGAAATATTTTTTGGCAATAGATCTTCTAGTATTTCATCTTTATCTGGTTCAAATTCGTAAAAAAAATCATCTTTCTTTATAGAGCTTTCTTTTTTTTCAGCAGGAATAATTTGTTGAGCTTGAGGTATTTGAGTAATAATATTTTTAAAATTGTTATAAAATAAAATACATTTATCAAATTCGTTTTTTTTAAATAAATCTAGTATTATTTTTCCTACTTCATCAGCTTCATTGAATGAAATTTTTTTTTTATCTTTATAACTAAGTTTGTTAATTATATATTTACTATATTCTCTTTTTAATTGATCGTGTCCTTTTGAACCTATGGTAATTATCTTCAAATTTTTTTCCTCTTTTAAAACTTTTAAAAAATAATTTTTAGCTAATCTGCAGATATTAGAGTTAAAACCTCCACACAGTCCTCTGTCTGATGTCATTACTACACACAAATGAATTTGTTCTTTACCAGTTCCTACTAGTAGCTTTGGCGCATTTGAGGGGTCATTAATTGACTCAGTTAAATTTAAAATAATATTTTGCATTTTTTCACTATAAGGTCTTCCTCTTTCAGCACTCTCTTGTGCTTTTCTTAATTTTGCCGCAGCAACCATTTTCATAGCTTTAGTAATTTTTTGTGTAGATTTTACACTAACAATTCTTTTTCTTAAATCATCTAGACTTGCCATTATTTTTTACTTTTTTTGTATTCTTGTATTATTTGTATTAATGAATCTTCTATTTCTTTTTCTAATTTTCCAGTAGTTTGAATGCTACTTATAATTTCATTTTTCTCTTTTTTTATTTTTTCTAAAATATCTTTTTCAAAATTCTTAATTTGATTAAGTTCTACATCATCTAGATATCCTCTTACTCCTGTAAAAACCGTAATAACCTGCTCTGCTACTGTTAGTGGAGAGTATTGATTTTGTTTTAAAAGTTCTGTTAACTTTGAACCTCGATTTAAAAGTCTTTGAGTAGAAGCATCTAAATCTGAACCAAACTGGGCAAAGGCAGCCATTTCCCTGTATTGAGCAAGTTCTAATTTGATTGATCCAGCAACCTTTTTCATTGCTTTCGTTTGTGCCGCAGATCCAACTCTTGAAACTGAAAGACCAACGTTAACAGCTGGTCTAATACCTTGATTAAACAACTGCGTTTCTAAAAATATTTGCCCATCAGTAATTGAGATTACGTTGGTTGGGATATAAGCAGAAACATCACCCGCTTGTGTTTCAATAATAGGTAAGGCCGTCAAAGATCCACCACCATTTGCATCACTTAATTTTGCAGCTCTTTCTAAAAGTCTGCTGTGTAAATAAAATACATCTCCTGGGTATGCTTCTCTTCCTGGGGGCCTTCTAAGCAATAAGGACATTTGTCTATAAGCTACAGCTTGTTTTGATAAATCATCATATATAATTAATGCATGCATTCCATTATCTCTAAAGTATTCTCCTATAGTACAGCCTGTGTATGGAGCCAAAAATTGAAGTGGAGCTGCGTCAGAAGCAGTTGCTGCAACAACGGTTGTGTATTTCATGGCACCAGCGTCTTCTAGAGTTTTAACAATTTGAGCTACTGTTGAACGTTTTTGTCCAATAGCAACATAAATACAATATAGTTTTTTCTTTTCATCATCTGATTCGTTAACAGCCTTTTGATTTATTATTGCATCAATAGCTACTGCTGTTTTTCCTGTTTGTCGATCACCAATAATTAATTCTCTTTGACCTCTCCCAATTGGTATTAACGTGTCAATTGCTTTTAGTCCTGTTTGCATTGGCTCGCTAACAGATTGTCTTGGAATTATTCCCGGTGCTTTAACCTCTACTCTTTTTCTTTCAATTTTTTCACTTAAACTTTCTTTTCCATCGATTGGGTTTCCCAGTCCGTCCAAAACTCTTCCTAAAAGTTCTTTTCCAACTGGTGAATCAACTATTGACCCGGTTCTTTTTACTATACTACCTTCTTTAATTTTTCTATCATCTCCAAAAATAACAACACCAACATTATCACTTTCTAGGTTAAGAGCCATACCTTTAGAGCCGTCTTCAAACTCGACCATCTCTCCTGCCTGTACGTTATCGAGACCAAAAATTCTTGCTATACCATCTCCAACAGATAAAACTTTTCCTACTTCTGATACTTCTGCTTTTTTTCCAAAATTTTTTATCTGCTCTTTTAGTATCTTAGTAATTTCTGAAGGATTAATTTGCATATTAAGCTTCTAACATTATTTGTTCATATTTTTTTAATTTATTTTTGATTGAGGTGTCAACCATAAGGCTACCTATTTGCATTTTCAAACCACCTATCAAATCTTCTTCAACCTTGTAATCAAGTACTATTGATGCACCAACAGTTTGGATGAGGTTTTGTTTTAAACTTTGTAATTCTTCTTTGGTTAAATGTTTTGAAGAAGTTAAAGATGCTTTTACCTCTCCTTTTTTTTCTGAAACTAAACTTAAGAAACTTAGAAAAATTTTTTCGATAAAAAAAATTCTTCTTTTAATGACTAAAACATTTAAAAAATTTATAATTATTTTTGATAAATTCATTCTGTTTGATATTTTATCAAATACATCTAATTGACTTGATTGAGATTGAGTAGGATTTTTTACAAAATTTATTAAATCTTCACTAGAGTTATAAATTGCAAGAATATCATCAACATTTTTTTCTACTAATTCTAGTTCAGAATTCTCATTAGCAATTTCGTACAACGCTAAAGCATATCTATTTGCTGTTTCTGAAGAAAATGTTTTTTTAGTACTCAACTTAATACCTTTAGGTTAGAATTTCTTAAGATGTTGATTTCCTAACATAAGGATAGGTATCGTTCAAGGTCGTTAGGTTGCTTTAGGCAAAGTTAATGGGATCAACATCAACTGTAAGTTTTATTTTTTTTGAAATAGTTAAATTTTCAAGAATTTTTGCCACTTTTGTCTGGATTAGGCTATTATTTTTTGATCTGAGCAAAAGTCTAGTTCTAAACTTCTTTTTTACCCTAAATATAGGTGAGTCTACTGGACCTAAAACTTCTAGTTCGGATAAAGTATTTAACTTTTTTTTAATTTCTTGTGCTGCTCTAAAACTATCCTGACTAGAACTAGCAGAAATAATTAAAGCAATAAGTCTTGAGAAAGGAGGTAGGTTTTTATTTTTTCGAATTATGAGTTCATTGCTTAAGAATTTTTCAGGATTATTCTCTAATACATCTTTCAACGTCTCATTTAATGGCGTTATAGTTTGATAAATAATAATAGATTTTTTAGAAAGTCTTCCGGCTCTTCCGCTTAATTGATTGTAAAGTTGAATATTTTTTTCTGTTGTTCTTAAATCATAGCCCATTCCAGAAAAGTCTGCATCAACGACAACGATACAATTAAGTTTTAAAAAATTAAATCCCTTCGAGATTAATTGTGTCCCTACTAAAATATCAATTTCATTTTTTTCTATTTTTTTAAGTATAGATTCTGTTTCACTTTTTTTAGATAAAAAATCACTTGAAAATATTTTAATATTTTTGTTTGGAAAAATGATTTTTAGCTCTTCATAAATTTTTTCAACACCAGGTCCGTACATACGAAATTCACAAAATTCTTTATCAGTATTACAAGGGTTATCTTTTTTAACTTTTTTCCCGCAATGATGACAAATAAGTTTATTTATAGATTTATGGTAAGTTAAATAAATAGAGCAGTTTGAGCATAAGTGTTTAAAACCACATTTTTTACAAATTAAAAAAGGGGCATATCCTCTTCTGTTTAAAAAAAATAATACCTGTTCTTTTTTTTTTAAATATTCGTTAACTATACCAATAGTTTCTTCTGCAATAAAATAATCTTTTTTTAGTTTAGTTTTTTGTAAATCTATTACCTTAGCCTCAGGTAGTGGAGATTTACTATAACGATTAATTAATCTTGTGTGATTGTATTTTTTATTTTTTATGTTGTTAAATGTTTCTAATGACGGAACAGCAGAAACTAGATGTATGGGTATGTTTTCAAATGAAGCCCTTGCAATGGCCATGTCACGGGCATGGTAAATAATTCCCTCATCTTGTTTGTATGATGGGTCATGTTCCTCGTCTAAAACTATTAAACCTAAATTTTTGAATGGTAGCAACAAAGAAGAACGCGCACCAATTACTAGCTTTAAATTATTGTTAATAATACCTTGCCAAATTTTTCTTTTACTTTTGATTCCAATTTTTGAATGCCAAATTGGTGGAATAAAACCAAAAAAATCCTCAAATCTATCTTTAAACTGATTGGTTAAAAATATTTCAGGTAATAGTATTAATACTTGGCGGCCTTCTTTTAAAAAAAATTTTATTCTCTCAAAGTAAACTATTGTTTTTCCTGAACCTGTAACTCCTTGTAATAATGATACGTTAAAAGAATTACCAAATTTTTTTAAATCTTCAAGACTTTTTTTTTGTTCTGTATTTAAGGAAAAATTATATTTTTTTTGGCTTAATTCTTCTTTTTTATACTCTTCAATTTTAGATGTATTTTTTTTGTCTCCCAGACACATCTTCAAAACCATTCCTTTTGAAACTAAATTATATGACGAAAACCAGTTAATATAACTTATTAAGTTTTTATTAATTTTGAAATTATCTAATTTTTTCTCAATATTTCTTAATTTAAAAAATTTTTCAGATGGTTGAATTTTATCCCAAACAACCCCTATCTCTTTAAACTTTCCAAAGGGCACTATAACTATATCTCCTGGTTTTAAATTACCTAAAACACCAGAATTGTAAGTTAATGGAAAATTAAATACTTTAGGGACTAAAACAGGAACTTTCATTTTTGAGAATCTAATTGATATTATATCAATTAAAAATGAATTGCTCTTTTATCGACAGCTAAAGCTGCTTCTTTTACCGCTTCTGTGTGAGTTGGATGTGCATGACATGTTCGAGCAATATCCTCGGCGCTTGCACCAAACTCCATAGCTAGCGCCATTTCAGCTATCATATCGCCAGTATGTGGACCAATCATGTGAACACCTAAAACTCTATCTGTTTTACTGTCAGCTAAAATTTTTACGAAACCATCTGTCTCATTGTTAACTTTAGCACGTGAATTTGCAAGAAATGGGAATTTTCCAACTTTATAATTTATATTTTCCTTCTTGAGTTGTTCTTCTGTTTTTCCAACAACTGCAACTTCTGGTGAGGTGTATATAACGCCCGGTATAATATTGTAATTAACATGGCCTGCCTGACCTGCTAAAATTTCAGCGACAGCAATTCCTTCTTCTTCAGCTTTATGAGCAAGCATTGGACCTTTGATTACATCTCCAATCGCATAGATATTATTTATCGATGTTTGTAGTTTTTCATTTACTTCAATCTTACCTTGTTTATCTTTTTTAATTCCCATTTTTGTTAAGTTCAATCCTTCTGTGTAAGGTTTTCTTCCGACAGAAACTAATACCTTGTCAGCTAAAATTTTTTCTTCTTTTAACGTTTCATTATTTATGAATGTAACTTCTACCTGATTTTCTCTGTTGTTCACGGAAGTTACTTTTGAATTTAATTTAAATTTAAATCCTTGTTTTGTTAAAATTTTCATAAACTCTGAAGAAATTTCTTTATCCATTCCAGGGGTGATGTGATCTAAATATTCTAAAACAGTTACATTTGATCCAAGACGTGACCATACAGAACCCATTTCTAATCCAATATAACCACCACCAATTACTATAAAGTTCTTAGGTACTTCCTTTAAAGCAAGCGCACCTGTTGAAGATACAATATTTTCTTCATCAATTTCTATGCCTGGTAATGTTGAGGGACCTGATCCTGTGGCAATAACAATATTTTTAGCTTTATATGATGTTTTCTGTTCACCATCATAAACAACAACATCATTTTTAGAAAATAAAACACCTTTTCCTTTAATATATGTAACTTTATTTTTTTTAAATAAAAACTCGATTCCTTTTGTTAAAACTTGAACTGATTTATTCTTATTAGACATCATCTTATCTAGATTAAGTTTTAAACCTGAGAATTCTATTCCCTGTGCATTAAAATTTTTTTTAGCTTTATGATAAGACTCAGATAAATTTAAAAGACTTTTAGACGGGATACATCCTACGTTGAGGCATGTTCCTCCTAGTGTTCCTCTTGATTCTACACAAGCAGTTTTTAAGCCTAGTTGCGCTGCTCTAATTGCACACACATATCCACCAGGTCCACCGCCAATAATAATTACATCAAAATTATTTTCCATAACTATAAATTTAGAAATAATCTCCTAGGATCTTCAAGACTTTCCTTGATTATTTTTAAAAAAGATACTGCTTCTTTTCCATCCACAATTCTATGGTCATACGACAGGGCTAGATACATAATCGGTCTGATTGTAACACTTTTGTTAATAGCTACAGGCCTTTCTATAATATTATGCATGCCAAGTACTGCTGACTGAGGTGGATTTAATATAGGTGTTGAAAGCATTGATCCATAAATACCTCCATTTGTAATTGTAAATGTTCCTCCTTGTAAATCGTCAATAACAATTTTCCCATCTCTTGCTTTTTGCCCAAGTAAATTGATGTTACTTTCTATTTCTGCAAAAGACATTTCATCTGTATTTTTTAAAACAGGTACAACTAAACCTCTGTCTGTACCAACAGCTATACTGATATTATAATAATTTTTATAAATAATTTCGTCCCCTTGAATTTCTGCGTTTATAACAGGATAATTTTTAAGCCCTACAACACATGCTTTTACAAAAAATGACATGAAACCTAATTTAACTCCATATTTTTTTTGAAATTCTTCCTTATGTTCACTTCTCATTGAAATGACTGAACTCATATCAACTTCATTAAAAGTGGTTAACATAGCTGCATTTTCTTGTGCTTGTTTGAGTCTTTTGGCTATGGTCATTCTTAATCTTGTCATTTTAATTCTTTCTTCAGGTCCATGAGTAATTTTACGATCTGCAGCTTTTGGTGCCACACCCATTAAATCTAGAAGATCTTCTTTTAAAATAACTCCATTTTTACCTGAACCTTTAACCTCATTAAGATTAATATTAGAATCTGCTGCAAATTTCCTTGCAGCGGGAGAAACAGTATTTGTATTTTTATCTTTTGAAGTTTTTTGTTCTATGTGAACTTCTGTCAAAACAAGAGGTACTTCTTCACTCTTTTCCTTTTCCTTATTTTCAAATAATTTTACGTCTTCAGGTTTCTTTTGAATTATTTCAATTTTTTCTTCTTCTTTAACAACTTGTAGTTTTTTTGGTGGAGGTGAATATTTTTTTTCTTCTAAATCTGCTTCTACTATAATATTTTTTGAATGGGCAATAGTCCCTAACAAAGCTCCTACGTTTACAGTTTGTCCTTCTTGTACAGAAATTTTTTCTATTATTCCTTCGGAGGGTGCTGGTACTTCTACGTTTACTTTATCTGTTTCAAGCTCTACGACTGCTTCGTCGATATTAACTTTATCACCTTTTTTTTTTAACCATTTAGCAACTGTAGCCTCTGTTACAGACTCTCCAAGGACAGGTACTAGTATACGTTCAGACATTAGTTAATTTTTCCAACCACCTTTTCTAATATTTCTTTTTGTTGTGCAAGATGTTTATTAAGATTTCCTGTCGCTGTAGTCGCGGAGGGTCTTCTTCCAACATATTCAACGTTTTTGTTGCTAAAATTAATGATTTCCAGTGTTCTGTTAATATAATGACTAACTGTGTTCCAGGCACCCATATTTTTTGGCTCTTCTTGGCACCAATAAATGTCTACGTTTTTTGCGTATCTCTTCAATTCTTTACCTAGTCTTTTCACAGGAAATGGATAAATCTGTTCTAGACGGATAAAAACAACTTTATCGTTTTTAGTTTTTTCTCTAGCATCTACTAAATCAAAATAAATTTTACCTGAACAAATAACTATTTTTTTAATCTCATTATCATTTTTGAGTTTGATCAAACCATATTCACTTGTATAAGCTCGATCCGGTAAAACCCTGTGAAAGGATGTGTCTTTTGTAAAATCGTCTATAGTTGAAACACATTGTTTATGTCTCAATAAAGATTTTGGAGTCATAACTATCAATGGTTTTCTAAACTCTCTATGCATCTGTCTCCTTAGTGCATGAAAATAATTAGCTGGTGTTGTACAATTTACTACTTGAATATTATCTCGCGCACACATTTGTAAAAATCTTTCCAATCTTGCTGAAGAATGTTCAGGTCCTTGACCTTCATAACCATGAGGTAACAACATCACTAAACCACTAGCTCTTCCCCACTTAGATTCACCAGAAGTTATAAATTGATCAATAATTATTTGAGCACCATTTGCAAAATCACCAAATTGAGCTTCCCATAACACTAAGGTTTCAGGTTCTGATAAAGAATAGCCAAACTCAAACCCTAATACAGCTAGCTCGGATAAAAGAGTGTCAATTACTTCAAACTTTTTTTGATTTTTCAAAATATTATTTAAAGGGATGTACCTTTCATGATTATCTTGATTTCTAAGAACAGAATGTCTCTGACTAAAAGTACCTCTACCAGAATCTTGACCTGATAATCTAACAGAAAAACCCTCCGTTAAAAGTGTGCCAAAAGCTAATGCTTCAGCTGTTGACCAATCTATTGGGAGATTATTGTTAAACATTTTTTGTTTATTTTCAAATATTTTTTTTAATGTTTTGTGAATATTAAAATTATTTGGAATAGTTGTGATTTTTTTTCCTATTAAATTAATTTTTTTTTTTTTAACACCGCTGAAACCCCTCCTGTCTTTTCCAGGTGTGGGAGTAAATCTAGACCAAACACCATCAAACCATTTTAGTTCTGGTTTGTAATTTTTTGACTCAATAAACTCTTTTTCTAGGTGTGACTTAAAATTATTTATTTGTTGATCTACTTTTTCTTTAGAGAGGAGTTTTTCTTTTACTAATTTTTCAGAATAGATTTTTAAAGTTGTAGGGTGGGATTTTATTTTTTGATACATTAATGGTTGAGTAAAAGAAGGTTCGTCACCTTCATTGTGTCCAAATCTCCTGTAACAGAACATATCAATCACAATATCTCTATTAAACTGTTGTCTAAACTCAGTAGCAATTTTAGCACAATGTACAACTGCCTCGGGATCATCTCCATTAACATGTAAGATAGGAGCTTGTGCAATTTTTGCTACTTCACTTGGATATGGTGAAGATCTTGCAAATCTTGGCGATGTTGTAAAACCTATTTGGTTATTAACGATTATATGGATTGTACCACCTATGTTGTGTCCTGGTAATCCTGACATGGCAAAACATTCTGCAACTATTCCTTGGCCAGCAAAAGCAGCGTCTCCATGAATTAGTACTGGTATAACTTTTTTTCTTTCTGGGTCTTCATGAAAAAATTGTTTTGCTCTTACTTGACCTAATACAACAGGATTAACGGCTTCTAGATGTGAAGGATTATCTGTTAGGCTAATATGAACAACATTGCCATCGAACTCTCGGTTTGATGATGCTCCTAAGTGATATTTAACGTCCCCCTCGAATTCTCTTTTAGCCTCTACAGCACTACCAAAAAATTCATTAAAAATTGCTTTAAATGGTTTGCCCATTACATTGGCTAAAACATTTAATCTGCCTCTATGTGACATACCAATCTTGATTTCTTTAACTCCTAAATTTCCGCCTCTTTTTATTATTTGCTCCAGCGCAGGTACTAATGATTCACCACCATCAATTCCAAATCGTTTTGTTCCTACAAACTTAACGTGTAGATATTTTTCAAAACCTTCGGTTTCAGTAATTTTATTTAAAATTGCTTTTTTCCCATTTTCTGTAAAAATAATTTCTTTTTTTAGACCTTCTATTCTATCTCTAATCCAATTTTTTTCATCTGGATCCCCTATATGCATAAATTCATAACCTATATTTCCAGAATAAGTTTTTTTTAAAAGAGTTATAATTTCTAAAAGTGTTGCTTCTTGCAGTCCAAGGACTCCATCTAAAAATATTTTTTTATTAAAATCACTTTTTGTAAAACCATAAGTTTCTAGTTTTAATTCGGGGTGTTCTTCTCGTTCCATTAGTTCTAAAGGATCAAGGTTGGCGATTAGGTGTCCTCTAATTCTAAAAGCTCGAACTAACATTATAGCTCTTATAGAGTTTTTTGCTGATTCCTCTGTTAATGTAAGGTCGCTAGCCTTCTTATCTTCTAACGAATCTTCTTTTAATAAATCATAAAAATTTAAGTTATTTTGTTTAATTTTTTTTTGGGGTGCCCAACTAGGTCCTCCTAAAGTTTTAGAGATAACTTCCTTGTTTTCTTTAAGTCCGTCAAAAAATTCCTTCCAGCTTTGAGGTAACTGACTGGAGTCGTTTAGATATTCAGAATAATATTCTTCTATGAAAGCGGCGTTGTTTCCAGCCAGAAATGAAGTTTTTTTGTATGTATTATTATCGTGAGACGATGACATTTTAATATCTCATAATAACATATAATTTTTTTAATTAACTATTTAGTTTTTCAAGCAAGGTTTTGCCAATATCTGCTGGAGATTTTGAGATAGTTATACCTGCTGATTTCATAGATTCTATCTTATCTTCTGCTCCACCCTTACCTCCAGATACAATTGCTCCTGCGTGCCCCATTGTTCTACCTGGTGGTGCTGTTAATCCAGCAATAAAGCCAACCATTGGCTTCTTTGTTTTATATTTTTTAACAAATTCTGAAGCTTCTTCTTCTGCAGAACCACCAATCTCTCCAATCATAACAATAGATTTTGTTTCGTCATCTTGAAGAAATAATTCTAAACAATCTATAAAATTAGTTCCATTAATAGGATCTCCACCAATTCCAATGCATGTTGATTGTCCCATTCCACTTGCTGTTGTCTGAGCGACTGCCTCGTATGTCAAAGTGCCTGATCTTGAAACTATTCCAACGGAGCCTTTCTTGTGAATATTTCCAGGCATAATTCCAATTTTACACTCATCTGGAGTAATGATTCCTGGACAATTAGGTCCAATTAAACGACTTTGACTTCCAATTAAATTCTGTTTTACTTTGATCATATCAATTACTGGTATTCCTTCAGTTATGCAAACTACTAGTCCTATCTTTGCTTCTATTGCTTCAATAATAGCAGCGGCGGCAAATTTTGGCGGAACATAAATCATAGTTGCATTTGCATTTGTAATTTTTTTTGCTTCTTCGACTGTGTTAAAAACAGGTAAACCTAAATGTTTTTGACCTCCTTTTTTAGGCGTAACACCGCCCACTAATTGTGTTCCGTATTTTAACGCTTGTTCTGAATGAAAAGTTCCATGCGTACCTGTAAAACCTTGGCAAATAACTTTTGTATTTTTATCAACTAAAACTGACATTTATTTTATCACCTTAACAATTTTTTTTGCTGCATCATTTAAATCTGAAGCAGATAATATTTTTAAACCTGATTTATCTAATATTTCTTTACCCTCTTGAAAGTTTGTCCCTGCAAGCCTTACTACTAGTGGTACTTCTAGGTTAGTTTCTTTAGCGGCTTCTATCACTCCCTGGGCAATTACATCACATCTCATGATGCCACCAAAAATATTTATTAAAATACCTTTAACATTTTTATCAGACAAAATTAGTTTAAATGCTGCCGAAACTTTCTCTTTAGAAGCGCCACCTCCTACGTCTAAAAAATTAGCTGGTTCTTTTCCATGTAACTTGATTATATCCATAGTGGCCATAGCAAGCCCAGCACCATTAACCATACACCCAATTGAGCCATTTAATTTAATATAGGCTAAATCGTGTTTGCTTGCTTCTATTTCAGCAGGTTCTTCCTCATTTAAGTCCCTTAGTTCTAGAATTTCTGGTCTTCTAAATATAGCGTTGTCATCAAAACTCATTTTTGCATCTAAGCAAACTAGCTTTTCATTTTTTGTAATAATTAATGGGTTTATTTCTATTAAGCTTGCGTCTTTTTCTATTAATATTTTATATAGAGATTGAACTAATTTTGAAGCCACAGATTTTTGCTCTTCATTAAGATTAAATATTTTTATAATTTTATCTACATCTTCAGTCTTAACACTTTCTTTCATATCAACTTTGATGGTAATAATTTTTTGAGGTGTATCAGCTGCTACTTTTTCAATATCCATGCCGCCTTCTGTACTGCTAATAAATGCAATTTTAGAGCTTTCCCTGTCGACAAGACAAGAGAGATAGAATTCTTTCGAGATATCTGAAGCTTCTTCAATATAAAGCCTTTTTACTTTTTTGCCTTCAGGACCTGTTTGATGAGTTATTAAATTCATTCCAAACATTTTTTTTGCTTCATGTTTTAAGTCTTTAATATTTTTTACAAGTTTAACTCCACCTCCTTTCCCTCGTCCACCAGCATGAATCTGAGCTTTTAGGACGTATTCTTTAGAATTTAATTCTTTTATCTTTTCATCAATTTCGTCTGGGGAAAATACAACGATACCTTTGGAGACCGGGGCTCCAAATTTTTTTAAAAGTTGTTTACCTTGATGCTCATGAATATTCATTACTTTTTACAATCTATTATTTCGTGATAAGAAAATTTATTTTCTATTACTATATTATGTTTAAAACAACTATTTTCAAAGTAATTTTTAATATCAGAAAAAAGTATCTCTTTGTTAGGACCTAATAGATAAATTACCTCAATACGATTATTTTTTAAGTTATTATTAACTAGCTTTTTGTAATTTTCAAAATATTTGTGATTTTCAGTTGGGTGGGTATTGTTATCCCACAAATACCATCGATTTAAAATATTTAAATCTTCTTCTAGTAGTAACGAAAAAAATTGATAGTGGGTGATTAATATTTTTTTTCTAGAGTCTGATTTAAGTAAAATCAAAGCTTCTTTAATTAAATTTATTTCTTCAGAGGGGTCTTTAAATTGTAAACTAATCCAGTTAAGATGATTTAGTTTTTTTTCAATACTTTTCGCTTCTATCATCGTAGTTTTGTTTATGTTCTCAATATCGTCAAATTTTCGATCTACATTATATCTCAAATGATATTTACCCGTAATTAAAATAATCAATAAAATAGTAATAATTATAAATTTTTTACTTTGTTTAAATTTTATAAGATTAATATGCAGAGTACTGGCCAGGAGAGGTATTAGGCTAAATATATATATTTGATTTGCCTGCATTAATTGATTGAAGAAAAATAAGAAGCTAGAAATTAAAATAATTAAATTTAAAAAAATCAATTCTCTATTCTTTTTAAAAAATAAATTTATTGTTACAAAAATTAATGGAAAATAAAAGATATGAATAAATTTAAAATCACCAAAAATTCTTTTTAAATTGAATTGATCAGAGAGTTTTACATAAGCATTCACATCACTCGCATACCTACTTTCTCCTATCGTGAGTGGAAACAGAAAATATTGATATATTAAATTTTTTAATGGTGTCTTTGTTAAAAATAAAAAAATTATGAATATAACTAGACTTAATAAACTACCTAAAAAAAAATATTTAAAATTTTCAAACTGTTTATTGATAATAAAATGATAAAAGGAAAAAAATAAAATTAAAATTATTATATAAAAGCTTGGAGTTTGCATTGAAAAAAAAGCAAGAAAAAAAACGAATGGTAGAATAAACCAAAATAAATTTTTTTGTTTTTGTACGCCAATAATAGATAAAAAAATTGCAATTAATGAAAAGACATAACTATGCAGATAAGCAAAAGGTGTTCCAGAAACGGGGTAACAAAGGGTCGCAAAACTTATACAATAAAAGAAAATAAAATAATTTTTTAGATTAAAATTTTTTAAAAAATAATAAAAACTTAATGTAGCTAAAATATTGATAGCAGATGAGTGAAAAATATAGCTTTTCCAAGATAAGCCAAATACCAAAAAGAAAAATGCTTGAATGTAGTCAACAACTAATCCAGTAAAAATCCAAAAATCCCTGATAGGCAATTTATTTTTTAAAATACTATAACCTGTGTCGAAAAAACCAAACGTATCGATTGGCATGACTCCAACGTTTCCACTTAACCAGTTAATAAGGAATGCATAAACGGCTAGAATAAAAGGAATTAAAAATTTTATAATATTAATTTTTAGTAACATTTTTTAACTGTAGCAAATTTTTTTGTTTTTCTTTGTAGCACTAATCACTTTTGATTTGTATATTAATTAAAGTATATGTTTAAAATATTAAATAAAATTCAATTTCCTGTAGATGCAAACCGTATGAAAAGTGTTGCTAGTATAGGTTCAGCAATTGAAATTTATAATTCATCAAAATCTAAAAATTTAAAATTTCTTTTAAAACAAAGGTTTAATTGGATGAATAAATTTATTAATGAGACTGATACGGGCATAGAAGTTGGATCAGGTGCTGGCTTTGCTAAATCCTACATTAAAAATAAGAATTTTAAATTATCTGATATAAGTGATGATAATCATTTAGATTTTAAAAATATCGACGCTCAATCAACCGGTTTTGCAAATAACAGTTTTGATTACATAATTGCATCAAATATGATTCATCATATTCCTTACCCTATGAAATTTTTTAAAGAAGTTAATAGAATTTTAAAAAAAGATGGAAAATTAATTATTTTTGAATCTTATTGTTCTATTATCTTTCAAATAGCTACTATTTTAATGAAGCATGAAGGATATGATTTTACTTTAAATGTATGGGATGAAAAAAACCCAAAAAGTGATGCGGATAATGCTTGGGCTGGAAATATTGCCGTACCACATTTAATATTTGATGATAAAGAACAGTTTAATAAAAATTTAGGTAAACTATTTTCTATTGAACATGAAGAACTAACTGAATGTTTTATTTTTTTAAACTCTGGAGGAGTTACGTCAAAAACTTTTTTCATACCGATGTCTGGTTTTTTTTTAAAAATTTTAAACGCGATAGATAAATTTCTCGTAAAATTTTTTCCAAATATTTTTTGTATGGGAAGAAGAATAGTCTTAAAAAAAAAAAATTTATAATGTCTTATCAATTTTTTTGGCTGCATCAAATAACTCTTGAACTGCTTTTATAGAAAGATCAAAATTTTCTTTTTCACTATCGGTTAGCTTGATTTCAACAACTTTTTCTATTCCATTTTTCCCAACAATAACAGGAACGCCAGCATATAGGTCTTTAATACCATATTCACCATTAAGATACGCTGCGCAAGGTAACTGTTTTTTTAAATCTTTTAAATAACTTTCAGCCATTTCTACACCAGATGCTGCTGGGGCATAAAAAGCTGAACCTTTTTCTAATAGTTTGACTATTTCAGCTCCTCCATTTTTTGTTCTTTGAACTATAATATCTAAAGTATTTTTACTTAATTTTCCTTCTTCAACTATTTCTAATACTGGCTGTCCATCTACTGTTGTGTGATTTAGCATTGAAACCATTGTGTCTCCATGACCACCTAAAACTAGGGATTTAATTTTTTTAACAGGCACATTCAATTCTTGAGATAAAAAAAATTTGAATCGTGAGGTATCAAGAATACCAGCCATTCCAACAACCATATTTTTTGGTAAACCTGAATACTTTTGTAAAGCCATAACTATGACATCTAGTGGATTAGTGATGCATATTACAAAGGCATTTGGTGAAGTTGTTTTAATCCCTTCCGCAACTTGTTTGATAATTTTTAAATTAATTTCAAGCAAATCATCTCTTGTCATGCCTGGTTTTCTAGGCACACCAGCTGTTATGATTATAACATCTGAGTTTTTTGTATCTTCATAATTGCTAGTCCCTGATATTTTAACATCAAACCCATCAACTGAAGATGATTGTCCGATGTCTAGTGCTTTTCCTTTTGCAATTCCTTCAGCTACGTCAAACAGGACTACATCAGCTAATTCTTTTAATGCTATTAAATGTGCGAGTGTTCCTCCAATTTGACCAGCTCCTATAAGTGATATTTTTTTTTTCATTTTTTTACTTCATTGTTGGCATTACAAATTCTGGATCAGTTCTTAAGCCAGACGGCCATCTTGATGTTATTGTTTTTAATTTTGTGTAAAATCTTACGCCTTCCGATCCGTGCATATGGTGATCTCCAAATAAAGATCTTTTCCATCCACCAAAACTGTGAAAAGCCATAGGAACAGGTATTGGAATGTTAATACCAACCATTCCTACTTGTACTTTACTTGCAAATGTTCTGCCCGCATCACCATCTCTAGTAAAAATAGTAACACCGTTACCAAACTCATGATCGTTCACTAATTTTAAAGCTTCTTCGAAATCTTTTGCTCTTACAACAGATAAAACAGGGCCAAAAATTTCTTCTTTATATATTCTCATATTTTTTTTAACGTGATCAAATAAGCAACCACCTATGTAGTGACCATTCTCATAACCTTGCAGTTTTAAGTTTCTTCCATCAACAACCAATTTTGCACCTTCTTCAACGCCAATATCTACATAACTTTTTACTTTTTCTAAATGTTCTTTTGTAACTAACGGCCCCATCTCAGATTTTTTATCCATGCCAGATCCTACTTTTAAAGCTTCAACTTTTTTAATTAAACTTTCAACTAGCTTATCTCCTATACCCCCAACTGCGACTGCAACGGACTGTGCCATACATCGTTCTCCAGCTGATCCATAAGCGGCACCCATTAGTCCGTTTACAGCTTGTTCTAGGTCGCAGTCAGGCATAATAACAGCATGATTTTTTGCTCCGCCTAGTGCCTGAACTCTTTTTTCATTTTTGGCACAATTTTCATAAATATATTTTGCAATTGGTGTTGATCCAACAAAACTAACCGCTGATACATCTTTATTGTTAATTATAGCGTCAACGGCTTCTTTATCTCCGTTTACAACATTGAACACTCCCTCTGGTAATCCTGCTTCTAGAAGTAGTTCTGCTAATCTAATTGAACATGATGGGTCTTTTTCCGATGGTTTTAAAATAAAAGTATTTCCACAAGCAATAGCAACAGGAAACATCCACATTGGAACCATTGCGGGAAAATTAAAAGGGGTAATACCTGCGCAAACTCCAAGGGGTTGTCTTAAAGACCAACTATCAACATCTGTTCCAACATTTTCTGTGAATTCTCCTTTTAAAAGCTGTGGTATCCCACAAGCAAATTCTACAACTTCTAATCCTCTTGTTATTTCACCTTTTGCATCGTCAAATACTTTTCCGTGTTCTGAGACTATAATTTTAGTTAGCTCTTCAGAATTTTTTTCTATTAATTCTTTAAACTTGAACATTACTCTAGCTCTTTGTAAGGGAGGTTTTTTTGACCAAGTAATGAATGCTTTTTTTGCTTCTTCTACTGCGGTATCTAAATCTTTGGTTGAAGCTAATTTTACTTCGGCAGTCTGCTCACCAGTGGCTGGATTAAAAACTCTTGATGTTCTTTTAGATTCACCAGAGAATTTTTTTCCATTTACAAAATGTTCAATGATATTCATAAAGATAATGGAATAATTAAGGTTTTAGGTTGTTGCAAGCATTTTTTTAATTGAACCTATGGCTTTTGCTGGATTAAGACCTTTTGGGCATGAATTGGTGCAATTCATAATGGTATGGCATCTATAAAGCTTAAGTTCATCAGCAACTTTTTTTAATCTTTCTTTTTTTTCTTCATCTCTACTATCGTTTATCCATCTATAAGCTTGTAGTAAAACAGCTGGGCCTAGGTACTTATCTCCATTCCACCAATAACTAGGACAAGACGTAGAGCAGCATGCACAAAGTATGCATTCATAGTGACCATCTAATTTTGATCTATCTTTTTCAGATTGTAAAATTTCTTGTTTCTCTTGTCCTGTTTGTGTTGTTTTCAACCAAGGCTGGATAGACTCATACTGTTTATAAAGCCCACTTAAATCACCGATCAAATCTTTAATAACTTTTAAATGAGGAAGAGGATAAATATTT
>Ga0115004_10000645_pt1 | contig 26983 bp, 23 predicted proteins | sample ArcticOcean_MG_C_10_FD_88737 | JGI IMG/M metagenome (GOLD analysis project Ga0115004, IMG submission 88737) | Marine microbial communities from western Arctic Ocean - ArcticOcean_MG_CB11_90 | ecosystem: Environmental > Aquatic > Marine > Oceanic | place: Arctic Ocean: Canada Basin | collected... | reverse complement strand
TGGTTTAAAACAGTACGGCGCTGCCATAAACAACTATAAGCAAGCTCTAAAGATCAAGCCTAACTATGCTGAGGCCCATTATAATATGGGCGCAGCACTGATGGGCAAAGGTGATCCAGACGCTGCCATAATCAGCTACAAGAAAGCTCTAAAGATCAAGCCTGACTATGCTGAGTCCCATAACAACATTGGAGCCGTTCTGATGGGAAAAGGTGACCCAGACGCGGCCATAGTTAGCTACAAGAAGGCTCTAATAATCAAGCCTGACTATACTGAGTCTCATAACAATATGGGGAATGCCCTGATGGATAAGGGCGACCCAGATGCGGCCATAGTCAGTTACAAAAAGGCCCTAAAGATCAAGCCTGACTATGCTGAGGCCTATAACAATATGGGAAATGCCCTAAAAGAGAAGGAAGATCCTGACGCTGCCATAAAAAGCTACAAAAAAGCTCTCCAAATTAAGCCTGACTATGCTGAGGCCCATTATAATATTGGGGTTGCCCTAAAGGACAAGGGTGACTCAGACGCCGCCATCGCCAGCTACAAAAAGGCCCTAAAGATCAAGCCTGAATATGCTGAAGCCCATTATAATATTGGGGTTGCCCTAAAGGACAAGGGTGACCCAGACGCCGCCATCGCCAGCTACAAAAAGGCCTTACAGATTAAGCCTGAATATGCTGAGGCTAATAACAATATGGGGAACGCCCTGATGGATAAGGGGCACCTAGACGCAGCCATAGTGAGCTACAAAAAGGCTCTCCAAATTAAGCCTGATTATGCTGAGTCTTATAAAAATATGGGGGCTGCGCTAATGGATAAGGGTGACCCAGACGCTGCCATAAAGAGCTACAAAAAGGCACTAAAGATCAGGCCGGACTATGCAGATACTCATCGTAATCTCAGCAACATTACTATATATAAAACTAAAAATTCTCACTTTCTTGAGATGCAAAGACTCTACCAAGACAAGGCGCTAAATGATGCCGCTCGATGTAATCTTAGTTTTGCATTAGCAAAAGCTCATGAGGATTTGTGCGACCCTAAAAAAGCCTTTTCTTATTTTTCTGAGGGGAATGCCCTGCGTAAAAAGCTGCTGGGCTACACGATTGATCAAGATCAAAACCTCTTCACCAACTTGAGGAAAGCACAACCTTCCATACTGAAACATGCACTTAAGTACATCGCAAACGATAGTGGGCCTGTGCCAGTGTTCATCCTTGGCATGCCAAGGTCAGGCACTACGCTCGTGGAACAAATCATCTCAAGTCATTCAGGTGTTACGGCTGCCGGTGAGTTGAAAGATATCGGGCACTTTGGGGGGTTGTTGGCTCAAGGTGTAACTCAGGCAACTACAGAGACCGTATCAGAATTCCGACAAAACTACCTGAGCGAATTAATAAAGCGGTCAGATGGCAATAGTTTGATCACAGATAAGCTGCCACAAAACTTTAGGTATATCCCTCTAATTTGTTCGGCTTTTCCAGAGGCAAAAATTATTCACGTTCAGCGAGATGCGGCTGCAACTTGTTGGTCAAACTATAAACACTACTTCCCCGCAAACGGCCTTGGTTACTGCTATGGCCTGAAAGATGTGACAGCTTACTATGCACTGTACAGCGATTTTATGCAGTTTTTGCAGACTTCATATGGTGACCGAATGTATCACTTGAACTACGAAAAACTTACGACTGACCAAGACGTCGAGAGCAGAAACCTAATTCAATACTTAGAACTCGAATGGGAGAATGCATGTCTTTCTCCACAGGCGAATAAGCGAAGTGTCAGGACCGCCTCACAGCAACAAGTACGGAAAAAGATTTACAAAGGTAGTTCTCAGCAATGGCGCAAATATGAGCCGCTTCTTAATGGAGCCTTTGATGAACTAATGGACTTTAAGGAGAGATCAAGATGACCATCTCTAATGGTATTACTACAGAACAAAGTACTGATGAACTGCGTGTTCAGGTACACAGCACTGATAATAATATCTGCCACAAAATTACAGAATAGTCTTTGCTAATTAACGCTAGCAGATTGTAGTTAATTTCCAAATAAGGCTTACAAATTCAAAACCAATCGAAAGACTACTTGATGTTAAAAAAAAACGCTGTTTTATTAATCCTATTGGGTGGAACTTTCATGAGTTTTGTTGGCCTTTACATGCGACTGTTATCAGAGGCAGATGGGTTCCAAATTCTTTTTTACCGTTCCTTAAGTCTTTCCTTTATGGTGGGGTTGGTGTGCTGCTTACGACGAAGAGTGGCGCCTCTTACTTTTTTAAAAAGCATTGACAGAACTGACTTTTTCATCGGATTAGTCATATCCTTAGCCTTTGCCTGTTATGTGTTTGCGATGCTATACACAACCGTAGCCTCAACCCTACTCATTTTATCAGCCACACCATTTATGGCCGCCACCATTGGATGGTTATGGATAAATGAACGCCCTAAAGCTATTACCTGGGTTGCAATGGCTTTTGCCTCCGCAGGAATTTATTTTATGGTAAAGTCTGGACACCAGTTGGGGAACAATGTTGGAAACGTGTTGGCCCTGCTTTCAGGTTTCTGGTTTGCTTTAATGTTAGTGATGGCCCGCAGAAGCGGCAAAGATGATATTTTAGGTGGCACCTTTATTGGCGGTGTTATCTGTATTATTATTGGAGCCAGTATGGCTTTTCTAGTCGGAACTGGTTTAAAGGTTCTAACCTTGGATCTGTTCATTATCTTGGTAATGGGTGCTTTTGGCATCGGCATTGGGATAGCCTTTGTTACTTGGGGAGCCAGTCACGTCCCTGCAGCTGAAGTAAGTATTTTAGTACTTATAGAAAGTGTATTGGGACCTATATGGCCATGGCTTTTACTCGGCGAGACAATGACTTTATCTGAAATTTTTGGTGGGGCGTTAGTTCTCGCTTCCGTATTTGTCTTTGCTTTGTTTAGTACCCAGGCGAAGCCTAGCTCACTACAACATTAAGCGCGTAAAATATAAGACAAAGTTTAAGGAATTTCACTTTCATAATCAAACTAAAGCGGCATGAGAATTGCCTTAGCCTTTTGTTTAGATCGCAAGGCTTACTCAATTACCACGTCAGCGTTTTACAAAGAGTTTGCGCTCGATATCGCAAAGGGTTTCGGCAGGTCCATCTTCTCGGATCAGGATTGCCTCTGTAGTTTCTAACCCCCAGCTGTCCATCCACAGCGCGGGCATAAAATGGAAGGTCATTCCCGGTAGAAGTACAGTCTTATCTTGATGGCGAATCGACGCTGTCCGCTCGCCCCAGTCGGGCGGGTAGCTCAGTCCTATTGGATAGCCCATCCGTCCAGACCTCTCGATCCCATGTTTTGCCATGATATGCATAAAAGCATCGGCGATATCGCATGCCTGATTTCCAGCGCGTGCGGCCTCTAGGCCAGCTGCTATCCCTTCAATTTGTGCGGCTTCAGCATGCCGCATTTCATCCGGCGGCGTGCCAAGGAAAACAGTGCGGCATATTGGTGCGTGATAGCGGCGGTAACAGCCTGATAGCTCAAAAAATGTGGCCTCGCCTGTCCTCATTGGTGCGCCGTCCCATGTCAGGTGGGCCGCCGTGGCATCAAGCCCAGAAGGGGTCAACGGCACAATCGCAGGATAGTCTCCCCAATCGTCGCCTACACCGGTAATACCTGCATGTATAATATCTGCAACAAGATCATTCTTGCGTACACCGGGGGCCGCGCGTTCAATTGCAGTATGAATGACCTTTTCAGTAATGCGCGCAGCTTTTCGAATAAAACAGATCTCTGCATCTGACTTGATCAACCTTTGCCAATTCACCAAGGCTGTCACATCAATTAAGTTTGCAGCAGGAAGTTCTTCGACCAAAACGGCATGCGCCTTGGCCGAATAATAGTAGTTTTCCATCTCGACACCTATGCGGGCATATTCGAGCCCGTGGGCCTTGAGCCGCTGTGATAAATCCTGCATCGGATGGATCTGTGTGGATTGTATATAGTGATCGCCATAACCGACAATATTTTCGTGCCGCATCCAACAGGTACGGCGACCGCCCATCATATCCATGTGGCGACCCCACCAAATTGGCTCACCCTCCATTGTGACGATTACGCCCTGGTGCACGTAAAATGACCAGCCATCATACCCCGTCAGCCATGCCTGATTAGACGGGTCTGTAACAAATACTGCATCCAACCCTGCAGCTGACATGGCTACACGGGTTTTGGCGATGCGGCGATCATATTCCGAAAATTCAAATGCAGCGTTATGAGTGAGCATCACGTTATCCTTATAAACTGTCAGCCTAAAAAGGACGTTACGACCTGTACGGTTGCAGCAACGACTTGATCAGCATCAGCCTGAGTTAAGCAGAATGGCGGGGCAAAGCATAGGCTTTGACTGTGAGGGGACATGCCCACGGAGGCGTTCGAGGTGCCAAGCCTAAGATAAAAATTTCGTGGTGCTGAACCTATTACCGCCTTCAGGGCCCCTCAGGCTGCGGAGCGACAATCCGATGCTGACTTCATTATGGTGACTAGGTTGGGGGGGGGGGCGCCGCCCCCCATCTGAAGATGGAGTGAGTGGTATGAGACTCTATTGACAGTTTCTGATGTTAAAGGTCGTGGCTATTGAGGATGACGATCAATATGCCATCAAGGCTATACAAAATATCAACTGCATGTTGGTCAGATCGGAAAACTTATGAAAGACACACCTATAATCATTATCGGCGCAGGTATGTGCGGCGTGTCTACTGCAATTTGGTTGCAGAGGTTAGGCCACGCGGTCATTCTGATCGACAAAGGATTGCCAGGGATGGGTGCATCTTTCGGAAACGCAGGCCTGTTGGCGCAATGGGCGGTTGCTCCGGTGACATCACCCACTCTCTGGAGAGAAGCCTCCAAGTACCTTATGGACCCGAATAGCCCATTGTTTATGAAATGGTCCTACTTTCCAAAGCTTATCCCATGGCTTGCAAAGTATTTATCACACGCGAACGATGCCGCGACGAGGCGTATTGTATCAAGCCAAATACCACTCGTCTGCGACGCGGTGGATCAACACAAATCGCTCGTCAGAGGCACAGATTTAGAACACTGGGTGACCGACAGTAAGTTCAGCTATGCTTATAGATCTAAGGCGCATTTTGACGCCGACGCTTACACGTGGGGCCTCAAAAAGATCGCAGGTTTTGAACCTACGGTTATTACGGGCGCTGAAGTACAGGGGTGTGAACCAATTCTCGGACCCGCCATTCAGTGTTTGGCGGTTCTGGAGGGCCAAGGCCATATCTTAAACCCAGGCCAGTATATTGCGGAATTGGCTAAGTACTTCACTAAGAATGGTGGCAAGTTTATTCGGGCAGAAGTCCTCGACTTGCACAAAAAAGATGGCAGGATTTCGCATATTGATACGGACAAGGGGTCATTTGAGTGTAGTCATGCGGTGATTACGGCTGGTATTTGGTCAAAAGATTTGATGAAAAAACTTGGATTAAAGGTGCCATTGGAAACTGAGCGCGGCTATCATGTAGTGTTCGAGAATCCATCAGAAATGCCGCGTAACCCGATGATGATTACCTCTGGAAAATTCGGTGTTAATCCGATGGATATGGGCTTACGCTGTGCGGGCACTGTAGAGCTTGGGGACCATCACGCAGGTCCAAGCGATGCTCCTATCAGATTTTTAATGAAGCACGCAAAAGAAGTCTTTCCCAACCTCACCTATTCAGGAACCCAAGAATGGATGGGGTTTCGTCCATCCACACCGGACAGTCTTCCTTTGATCGGAGAGTTGGGCGGCTCCAGGATATACACAGGGTTTGGCCATCAACACGTTGGTTTGACCGCGGGCCCAAAAACTGGGCGCCTCATTGCGCAGTTAATCGACGGTCATACACCCAACATCGACATGTCGCCCTATGCGCCAGCGAGGTACTTGGGGTAAAGTTAAGCACCTCAAGCCACATTTGATCCCAGATATTCTCTACTCGCCCCATCCGTTGTTATACTCTCCTACTTTATCTGCGTATCTGGTAATAATTGTGCTACGTGGAACAGAAATTTGGCTGTGACCCATTCGATGGGGTCAGCAGACATACGACTCCGCTAAGGTGTTTATCCATACTTAGGCGCGGTAGCGATTGGCAAATCAATCAATCCGGGAGAGACTAATTCAATGCGTAATAACGAAGCAACGATGATGGCGGTCATGACGACAGGCAATGGTGGGTATGACAAGCTTGAATATCGCGCCGTCCCTATTCCTGTGCCCGGCCCAAGCGAGGTTCTGCTTAGGGTCTTAGCGGCGGGTGTCAACAATACCGACATCAACACACGTCTTGGTTGGTATTCGTCAAGCGTAACCGCAGACACAAGAGCGACAGCGGAAACTCAAGAGGTCCATGCCCAACAAAAGACGGACGGAGGGTGGAAAGGCGCAACGCCGTTCCCACTTATACAAGGAACTGATTGCTGCGGGACGGTCGTGCAGATCGGCAAAGGTGTTGTTCGAGACCTGTTGGGCAAACGCGCCTTGGTGCGATCCTGCATGCGCCCAAATGGATATGACGTGATGGACAACGTCTGGATGGCATCCGACTTTGACGGGGCATTCGCAGAATATGTCAAAGTGCCCGCAAGCGAAGTTTTTCTCGTTACTTGTGATTGGACCGATGAAGAACTTGCAACAATTCCATGCGCCTACGGCACCGCCGAGAACATGCTACAACGCGCGGCAGTTGGCGTTGGGGATGTGGTGCTTGTGGCAGGTGCGTCCGGTGGTGTCGGCTCTGCTACGGTTCAGCTTGCAAAACACCGAGGCGCAAAAGTTGCGGCAATTACCAGAAAAGAGAAATTTGGTTAGTTGCACAAACTGGATGTAGATATCCTCATCGAGCGTGGAGAAGATCTTGTTGCGCGACTTGGACAAAGCAGTGTCGACGTCGTTGTCGATAACGTCGCGGGACCAAAATTCGTACAAATGCTCAAGGTAATTAAACCTGGCGGTCGCTATGTATCGTCGGGTGCAATCGCCGGTCCTATTGTCAGTTTGGACATGCGCGACATGTATTTGAAAGACATCACACTGATTGGCTGCACGGCCTGGGACGCCGTAGTGTTTCCAAATTTGGTTTCATACATTGAAAGAAATGAAATTCGCCCTCTTGTCGCAAAAGTATTTCCACTTGAACAGATCGCACAAGCACAACAGGAGTTCATGAGAAAAACGCATTTTGGTAACTTTGTATTGGCGCCACCCCGGCACTTAAAGTAAAAGTGGACAGTGATGTACCAGTAAGCCAACGAAGTGACACAAGTGAGGCGGCAATATGTCATGCAGGCCATGCGATAGAGCCGTGGACACAATCACAACATTCTAAATAAGTGGATTATTGCTCTAATGGTTTCTGAGGGTCTTTGGGGGGGGGCAGATTTGCGATTAAGCGTGGTCTACGGCGCACTAAAAATATCTATTTAGTAAGTTATCACAGGGTGTCACGTGGTTTTTGTCCAGCAAAGAATACGTCTAGGTTATCCAGAGCCCGAAAACCCATCGCGTCGCGCGTTTGCTTAGTCGCACTGCCTATATGAGGCAGCATAAAAATATTGTCATAACTGCTGAAGCCGGGGTTTCCACCCGGTTCTATTGCAAAACAATCCAAACCAGCTGCAGAAATCTGCCGCGCATCAAGTGCACGCATCAAGGCAGCCTCGTCAATCAAAGCCCCACGAGCTGAATTAACGATCACGGCACCTTTTGGCAGCAGATTAAACCGCTCCTTGTTCATTAGGTTTGTAGTCTCAGCCGTGGCCGGGCAATGCAGCGACAAGAAATCTGCCACACACAATAGACTTTCCAACGTGTCATGATAGATCGCACCCTTGGCGTCGTCCTCTGACAAAGCTGTTCGGTTGAAATAATGGACCTTCATGTCGAAGCCCCGCGCCTTAACGGCTAATGCGCGCCCAACCCGGCCCATGCCGATAATACCCAAACGCGCACCCGTGACTTGTTTACCAACCATAAATACGGGCGACCAACTGTCCCATGCCCCAGACCGAACGATACGATCTCCGGCTACAGCGTGGCGAGCAGCACCAAGCATCAATAGCATAGCAAGTTCGGCCGTGGCGTCAGACAAAACATCTGGTGTATTGGTCACAACAATGCCACGGGCTTTTAAAGCTTGGAGATCGCAATGATCTACACCCACAGAGTGATTTGCCACAATCTTCAGACGATCTGAAAACTGCGCCACAACATCTGCGGTGAAATACTCAGAATGGCATGGAATGATCGCGTCAAACTCAGCGCTTGCTGCTATGATTTGGTCAGCAGTGCCCGGTGTATCATCGTGATTAATGACCACATCATAATCTCTCTGGGCGCGTTCAAGGGTTGCATCCGACAGGCGACGGGTAATCCAGATACGTGGTTTTGTCATTTTTTACGAACGCATTCGTCCCAAAAGTCATAAACGGCACCAATGCAGACCACGGTCGCAATGACCATGAAGGGCAAGCCCCCCCAAAGACCCGCAAACCCGGTCGAAATACTTTGTGACAGACCAGCTATGAATACCACAAATAAAACTGTCCCGATAAGACCAGTAAGGAGTTTGAGGCCATGTGACATGAGGTATTCCTTTGTTTAAGTGGCTTGCGCCAAATGCAGTTGCAACCATCGCGCTGTGCGCAACAATCGGTCATCTTTTTCAATGGGGCCGATAAGTTGAACCCCGATGGGCAAATTATTTTCTCCCACAAGAAGTGGAAGAGTAACACATGGCAGACCGGCCAGTGTCCAGAGCGTACAGAAAACTGGATCCCCCGTACCCGCGCCAAATTTTGGTGCTTCGCCTGCGGCAGCTGGAGCCACTATGGCGTCAAACTCGATAAAAAATTCGGCAAAAAACTCTTGGGCTGAAACTTTTACTGCAAGCGCATCTTCATATTCTGTTCTGCTAATCTGCCGCCCACGCACAATAATCGCCTTTAAGTCCTCACTCAGCGCATCAAAATGCGCCTCAAAGGTCTCCGCCTGGTGCACGCAAATTTCATACTGATGAATGCGGGCCTGAACGCCAACCAAGTTGGCCAACGTTGCAGCCGCCGGAAGACGGGTCACCCTCGGGCCAAGGACGTCCAAAACTGCATCCATTCCGTCGCGAGCATCTTCTGCCAAACGATCGTAAAATGGCAGGTCGAACCAAGCCAAATCAGGGGCCACAGGCACATCAGCCGTAGCGCTAGGGCGCATAGTTGGCCGCGGACGTCCAAAACTGCAACTGTCACGTTGATCATAGCTGGCAAGCACATCGGTCAACAGCGCCACATCTTCCAATGATCGGCCAAAGCAACCTACTTGATCAAGAGATTCAGACGTCTGCAGTAAACCATCACGGCTGATCATACCCCGGGTTGGTTTGAACCCGAAGGTGCCGCAGAAAGACGCAGGACGGATAACTGAGCCATTGGTTTGGGTTCCAACAGCCAGTGGCACATGAAAGGCACCAACTGCCGCCGCCGACCCGCTTGAAGATCCGCCAGGGCTATAATCTGAATTGTGCGGATTGCGCGTCTGATTGGCATGTACAAAGGCAAGTTCGGTTGTAACTGTTTTTCCCAATATCACGGCACCCGCTTCGCGTAGATGCTCTACAATGCGGGCGTCAGACGCCGGTTGGCGGTTAGCAAAAATAGAAGTGCCCCGCTCCGTGGGCATATCTGAAGTGTCAATGATATCTTTCAGACCCACCGGCACACCGTGCAAGGGGCCAATGCCCATACCTGCCTTGCGGATGCGGTCACATTCTGCAGCTTGGGTCAATGCGGCCTCCGCATCCAGGTGGGCCCAAGCCTGAATAGTAACATCTGTTTTGGCAATCTCCACAAGGCAAGATTTCACCAAGTCTACAGAGCTAAGCCGACCCCAGGCGATGGCTTCCACCGCCTCGGACGCTGTTAAAGTGTAGGGTTCAATCTTCACGGGACGTAAGTCCCAAACAGATAATCAGGGAACCACAAAGCAATGCCTGGGAAGATATACATTAGCACCATCGTGAAAATTACAATTCCAAGATATGGCATAATGCCTTTGAAAATTTCTACCAGCTCGATCTGCTTTTTGAGCACCCCTTTTAGATAGTAGGCCGACATGGCCATGGGGGGGGTTAGAAATGAAGTTTGCAGGTTCAAGGCAACAAGCATCGCGAAGAAATATGGGTTCACCCCGAAAGGTTCTAACAGTGGGAGGAAGATGGGCACGAAGATAATCAGAATTTCTGACCATTCCAGCGGCCACCCAAGCACGAAGATAATCAGCTGTGCCATAATCAGAAACTGGATCGTTGTCAGGTTCATTCCTATAACCCAGTCGCTAATTAAATCGTGACCACCAAGGTAAGAAAATACAGATGCAAATGTCCAAGAGCCCACGAACAACCAACACACCATTGCAGTTGCTTTTGCCGTCAGAAAAACACTTTCTTTGAGCTTCTGCCATGTCATGGACCTGTAAATCATAGCCAAGATCATAGCGCCCATAGCGCCCATAGCCGCTGCTTCAGCGGGTGTGGCCAGACCGCCCAATATTGAACCCAACACCAATGCAATGAGTACAGTAAGCGGCACAAAGGATACAAGAAGGTCCCAGTAGATTTTCGAGGGTGGAGGCACATCCTCGAGATTTGGTTTTGGCGCAAGTTTTGGATTAATCCAGACCCGGACAATCACATATACGATGTACAGACCGGCCAATAAAATCCCAGGGAACACAGCCGCCGCATAGAGGCGCAGCGGCGACAGATTCCCAATAGCGGCATAAACAATCAGCATTATTGATGGGGGGATCAGGATGCCCAACGTGCCACCCGCACAGATCACACCTGCAGCAAAACTGCGGTTGTAGTTGGCATTAGCCATTGCCGGATAGGCCAGCAGACCCATCAGCGTTACGACAGCGCCAACTATACCTGATGCAGTGGAAAACACAGCGCAGGTGATCAAAGCCGCGATCGCAAGCGAACCCGGCAAATTACGCGCCGCCATGTAGAGTGAAAAGAACAAACGGCTAACGATGTTAGCCCGTTCCACCACATAGCCCATGAACAAGAACAAGGGGATGGCAACCAGCGTATCGTTCTCCATCACCGAGTAGGTATTCTGGTTCAGAAGATAAAAAATATTATTGTTAAAAATGTCTGAGAATATTTCCGGTGGCCCTTGATAATAGGCGTAATAGCCAAACCCGACGCCCATAGCGATGAGCGTAAAGGCAATAGGGAACCCAAGCAAAACCAGTAGGATAAATAAGCAGAGCATTAGGATGGCGACTTCAGGATTTGTCATCTTTTTAACTTTCAGAAATTGCCAAAGGCTTAGTTGGAATTGCGTGAGATTTTGTCGTCACCACTCAATGGAATTGGGATTGCATTTTGGTCCATATTCATCAGCATATCTTCAGTTTCCCGAACATCTTCGAGACGCTCCATCCAATGCCCGGTTTTCATAGCACTCCAACACCGCACAAGCTCAGCGATGCCTTGCAGCAAAAGCAACCCTCCCGCGAGAGGGATCAGTGTCTTGAAGAAGTAAATCTGGATGCGCGCGGGGCTGTTCCAGCTGACTTCTTTATAGCGCCAGCTGTCGGACGCAATTTCCCAGCCGTACCAAAACAAGGCCAGAATGCCGGGGAAGAAAAACAACAAATACAGCAAAAAATCCAAGCGGGCCTGCCAGCGCACCGTGAACAACCGGTACAGTACGTCGCCGCGAACATGGCTATCTTGCGCAAGAGCATAGGGACCTGCCATCAAGAACAATGCCCCGTACATCTGTACCATCATATCAAACGCCCAAACTGTAGGCGAATTGAGCACATAACGGACGAAAACCTCATAGGACACGGATAGTGTCAGGATAAGAATGCACCAACCGAAGGCGCGCCCCACCCAAACGTTAAGACCTTCAATTGCATGAACTAATTTTGTCACTACTGTGCCCCTAAAAAATATACAAAAGTCCGGAGGCCATTATGTTGACCCCCGGACTTAAATTGCCTTAAAATCAACCAAAGTAGTGATTATAAGCCAGCTTATAATCAGGTTGGTTCAGGTTCAGGTAGCCCATAACGCTCTTGGCATAAACCTTCTGGCTTTCGATGACTTTCGCAAAGAAAGGATCTTGAGCCGACATCCGTTCAACAACCACATCCCAAGCGCTCAACTGTGCCGCCATAACGCTGTCTGGTGTCCGGTGAACGTTTACGCCCTGTTCGGTCTGCAATGTATGCAGATCGTCTGCGTAACGTTTAGTGTTATGCCAGTAGAAGTTTGAATTTTCTGCTTCCGACGCATATTTCAATATCGACTGTAGCTCTTTTGGAAGACCTTCGTATTTGCTTTTATTGAAGGTAACTTCAAAGAACTCTTGCGACTGGTGGAATGATGCCAGGTGATAGTCTTTCGAAACATCTTGCATACCAAAGTCACTGTCAGATGTTGGATTGTTGAATTCAGCAGCGTCGATAAGTCCTGCCTTCATCGCTGGCTGAATTTCACCGCCAGGCAACTGCACAACAGACATGCCCATCTCCATAAGCACATCAGCAGCCAAGCCAACAGTCCGGTACTTCAGACCCTTCATTTGAGCCACGTCTGTGATATGCTCTTTAAACCAGCCCAGAGGCTGCGCGGGCATTGGTGAGTTGAAGAATGAGACTACATTCAGGCCAAGAGAGCCCATCAGTTCGTCAAACAATTCTTGACCACCGCCATAGTTAACCCAACCCAAAACTTCTTGTGAAGACCAACCAAAGCATGGACCAGTTCCAAACAAGGAAGCTGCTGTAGATTTTGAATACCAGTAAGCTGGCACATAGTGAGCGGCATCTAGAACGCCACGGTGCACAGCGTCCTGCATTTGGCTAGTTTTAACAACCGAGTCGACAGCCAAAAGATCAATTTTCAGTGAGCTACCAGCCATCGCATGGACGCGATTTACGTAGGATTGGGCATTTTCCAAGAAGATGCCGCCACCCCATGCCGCTTGCATTTTAAGCGTTGTTGTGTGGTTTGCTGCGATTGCAGGTGTTGCCAATGCAGCCGCGCCTACAACGGCTGAGCCGCGTAGAAATTTTCTGCGATTTAGAGTATCAGTCATGTTTCCTCCCAAGGATTTTTCAACTCCAGAGGCGAGTTACAGCCAGATTTATTTTGGACTTTTCGCCACAATAAGTTTTAACAGTAAAATTTGATTACATGTCTTGATCATGCACCAGTGTAAAAATTTTAATTACAACGATCTGCGCACGAAATGCGAATGACGGATATGAAACGCGCGTGCGGATGCCGTAAAGGTCCTGTTTCAAAGCCTAGTTTAGCTACAAGCCAAGACTCTCGCGTATCTGTTTCAGACAGGATAGTTCTGACCAGAACTTGTTTCAAATGAGAATTGCCATCAAATAAACCAAAGGCTTAGGACTAGCTTGTTCGGTAACATCCCACCAATTTTACCATACCTTGCACTCTGCTATAATTGGAAGATCTTACCGATTATTGTAAATTTTTAGAGCAAAATCCCAATAGAGCGCAACGGGCTGCAAAATTTGCAAAATAGCATCCATGTCTTATGATTCGAAAATCCATAGGGTTGGATAACAATATTTAATCATCAAATCTATTTCCAATTAAAAATCTATAATAAGCCAAACAGCAATCGCACGTGAGAATGCGGCCTCACTTTAAAGAACTTTAACTATGCTCCCGAAGTTACCAAACAAAGCCCCAATTTGGAAAAACACGTTCCAGGAATGGCTTTACTGACCTAGTAATAATGATGACTTTGTAAACTCAACCTATAAAGTTTTGGATGGTGACACGTTTTGGTAGTCATCTCGAAACGGAACTTATCGTCAGCACTGCGCAAAACCTGGGCAAAGCCATAGCGATGATTTGGGTTGCAGCAGAACCAATATTTTTGGCGGGCATCATCATGCGCGCCTTGCAAAAATTTTCCAAAAACAGCTTAAGTCCATCTGGCTAGCCCGCGGCTACTACATCGCACACAAAGGTCTCGGATTGGATGCTTGGCTCTTTGCGGTATTTGATAATAGCAGTATGAAACAAGATTCCACCGTCAAGCCAGTATAGGTCATCTCGATCCTCAGACCCAGCCACCGCGCGAAACCCATTGGGCTCCATCGGTGTAATCTCGTAAAAATTATGGAAAAAAACACCGTCCCCCGTCAACGACTGGTTATCCCACTTAAAATTCAACTTTCGGCCAGGATAGGCAGGACTCATCCGGCCCTGCGCCGAGACAGACACGCGGTCCAGCTCAGTACATAAATAGGTCACTTCAGCCCTGGCTGGAAATATGTTGCACGTCGCTGCAACGGCAAGGAGTATAATTTTTTTCATTGATATAGGGTAAACCAGATCATCACAGAAGCAAACTTTAATGCAAGGCCCATAGTATGGATGCACCAAAGGCGCGGTTAGACTAATGAGCGCCTGTATCAAATTGCAGGCGCCACTTACTGAGATCTCAAAACTGTTTTAAAGTAGTGGGATAGCGAATATTTTTAATCTAGCAAAGCTACATAAACGTCCTGCCCGCCTAAAGTTGATTTTGACTGACAATGCCAACGTATTAGTTCAATTCCAAAAATAAAATGTATGGAAAAGGCTGCCAAACTTGCGGCTATGGGTCGAGCAGTTTTGCCACCCATTGGCTGGCAGAAAGAAGAACCACGAGATCACCATACTCACAACCCAACCAATCGTTCGCCCCGTAAGATATGGCGCAATTTTCTAAAATTCATGATTGAAAACCGTTCGGTGACTAATGGATGTAAATAACCAGCGACCAGCGATAGCCCAATTTGTTGGAGGCAGTCCGCCCAAGTGGTGAAGTATTCATCGCCGTATATAGATAACTACAACAGACAGAATACCTAAAAATATAATTTTAGAATTAAACACTGACGCCGCGTAAAGTTTTATTTTTAAGTTTATTTAAAGTAAACTCTAAATATTGATTACTCGAAGTTTTATGTTTTCCTCCCAAGGTGAACAGATTAGTCTTGTTTTCAATTAGAAGGCAGAAGTGCCTTCCTTAAGCCAACCAATTAAAACGGTTGGTTTTTGGCTTTATAATGATGAATTGAAACGATACTATCAAGCTATAGAAGTTTAGAAAGACTTCCTATTAGTTTTGTGCTAAGTTCATATTTATAGTTTTTGCGACTTAGATGCAAATACTGTAGGCAACACTAATGACCAAAACTTCAAATTAAATTTTAACTAACTTGCATTTAATTTAATACACAAAACATTTAATTTAATACTCAAAACCACTTTATAATGGAGATGGATATGATTTTTATGTGTTACTGTAGGATTAACCGCGGCAAGCAGTCCTGCACCCAAGCGTTTTTCGCTAATATTACCCAAATTTCAAAAACTTGAGCAGCATTTGATGCTCAAAGTGCTTCACTTTTTTTAATAATGGTGTAATTATTTTGGAACATGGCTATAATCTCTACTTAATTTTAGCGTCACTGGCGATTGCCTTGATGTCAGGCTTCACTGGTCTGTCATTGACACAGGGCGCATCTGCAATGGGGATTGGTCGGCGTAAGCTGGTTGTTTCGATGTCAGCGATCGCTTTAGGTGGCGGCATATGGTCTATGCATTTTGTGGCCATGCTGGCGATGACCTTGCCTGTGCCATTTCATTATAATGCTCTTATAACAATGGCTTCAGCTTTTGTTGCTATCTTACTTACCGGTACTGCGCTGCTTCTGGTGCACTTTGGCGAGCGCACGCCACGTCGGATCAAACTGGCCGGAATCTACGTTGGTTGTGGGATTCTTGCGATGCATTACTTGGGCATATCTGGCATCCAAGATGTAAAAACAATATACTCCACCTTTGGCATTGCCGTGGCCATTATTGCGTCTTTATGTCTTTGCATGGTGTCTTTTTGGATCAGCTATGGCCGCCGTGGGAGCCGTAACATTCTTTTGGGCACTGTGGCGTTTGGAACCACTGTGGTTGCGGTTCATTTTATTGCCATGGCGGGCACAGAGTTTGTTAAACTAGAGGGGGGCTTGTCCACCGGATTGAGGTTGAGCAATGAAGTGCTCGCCTTTGGTGTGACGCTAACGTCATTTATAATTTCTGGTGCGTTTCTACTGGTGGGCGTGACCTTTTCTCCACGCTATGGCAATCTGGAACAAAGGGTTGTGGCAGAGAATGACACTCAAAGGCAGGCAATGCCTGCGGCCTTGCTGGGTCGCACTTTTGTCAAGATTCCATATGAAAGCAATGGGCAAACGCATTTCGTACAAAGTGATGGGGTTGCCGCCGTTCAAGCTGAGGGACGCTACAGCTTCTTGTATCATGGCGACGGGCGTTTATTCTGTCCTTGGTCTATTACCACCATGGAGAGCAAGCTCAAAAATTCGAGCTTTATAAAGGGTCATCGCAGCTATTTGATCAACACTGATCATGTCACAAGCTTCGAACGCAAGAAAGACAATGGCCTGTGTTTCTTTGATGGCAACGCCCATCTGGACCAAGTTACGGTCAGCCGATCCTATCTGAAACAGGTACGCGAGAGTCTTGGCTTGTAGCTAAGCAGGGTTTTGCGCCGGGGTATTTTATGCAACCTCAAATGCATTTCATCGCCAATATTCGCACTTCGTGCCCAGGCCTTTGCAACTCGCATGTTTACTATAGCGCCTCCGTAGCCCGTGCAGTTGTATTCTGAAGTATACCGTCGTCAGGGAGGACATCGTATGATCACAGCAGCTTTTGAATACCACCGACCTTCTGATATAGCAGGCGCTTTGTCTGTTTTAGAAGAACATGGCGATGACGCGCGCGTCATCGCGGGGGGGCACAGCCTTATTCCAATGATGAAATTGCGCATGGCCGAAGTGCCGCATTTGATCGATTTGCAAGACATTGCAGATCTCAAAGGAATAACGATCGAAGGTGGCATGGTTACCATCGGCGCAATGACCACACAACATGAGCTTATAAACAATGAAGCGCTATTATCAGCAACTCCAATCATTCATGAAGCGGCACTTCAGATTGCCGATCCGCAGGTGCGCTACATGGGCACAATCGGCGGCAACGTGGCCAATGGTGATCCCGGCAACGATATGCCCGGTCTCATGCAGTGCCTTGACGCAAACTTCACACTGGAAGGCCCAGACGGAACACGCAGTGTAAAAGCTCGCGAGTTCTACGAAGCCGCATATATGACCGAACGAGAAGATGGCGAAATTCTTACGCAAATTACGTTTTCTGCGGTCGATGCGGGCTATGCTTACGAAAAGCAAAAACGCAAAATTGGTGACTATGCGACTGCCGCCTGTGCGGTTTTAATCACCAAAGACGGTGACAAAATAGCTACCGCATCTATTGCAATGACCAACCTTAGTGATGTGCCAGTTCTGTCAGAAGCCGCTGGTGAAGCATTGGTGGGAACATCATGTGACGCCGCTGCCATAACAGCCGCCGTGGCTGCCGCTTTAGAAGATATTGACCCGACCGAAGACAATCGTGGGCCCGTTGAATTTAAAATGCACGTAGCTGGGATCATAATTTCACGGGCGATCGCACGTGCTTGGTCACGGGCGTAAGGGAGAATATCATGACAAATCAAATCGTGAAAATGACGGTCAACGGCGAGAAGAAAGAAATCTTCGCCGAACCCCGAGAATTGCTGATCTATGTGCTGCGCGAAAAACTTGGATTGACGGGTCCCCACGTCGGCTGTGAGACGTCGCATTGTGGTGCCTGTACCGTTGAAATCGACGGCAAATCTGTAAAATCTTGTACTATGTTCGCCGTCCAGGCGGAGGGCGCGGAGATTACCACAATTGAAGGTCTTGGCACCCCAGACAATCTGCATGTTCTGCAAGAGAATTTCAAAGAGCATCACGGCTTGCAGTGCGGCTATTGCACACCGGGCATGATCACCCGTGCGCATCGCTTGCTTCAGGAAAACCCAAATCCGACCGAAGAAGACGTTCGCTTTGGAATTTCTGGGAATATCTGCCGCTGCACCGGATACCAAAACATCGTGAAATCCATTTTGTCGGCTGCCGCTGAACTGAATGCAGCCAAGGAGGCCGCCCAATGAAGGACGAAGTCACACGCGAAGAACGCGTCACAAACCTCAAAGGTTTAGGGTCTTCACGCAAACGCGTCGAAGATGCTCGCTTCACTCAAGGCAAAGGTCACTATGTTGACGACATAAACTTGCCGGGGATGCTGACGGGCGACTTTGTCCGATCCCCCTATGCGCATGCCCGCGTTAAATCGATCAACATTGATGCAGCCATGGCGCTGGACGGTGTCGTGGCGGTTCTGACGGCAAAAGACCTTGAACCACTTTCGCTGCATTGGATGCCAACGCTGGCCGGTGACAAGCAGATGGTTTTGGCCGATGGCAAGGTACTGTTTCAAGGCCAAGAGGTGGCCTTTGTCGTGGCCAAAGATCGCTACATAGCTGCGGATGCGGTCGAGTTGGTGGAAGTTGAATATGAAGAACTTCCAGTTATTGTTGACCCGTTCAAGTCTTTGCAGTCTGACGTTGTTTTGCGCGAGGATCTTGATCCAAACGCACCAGGAGCGCACGGTCCACGCAAACACCACAACCATATTTTCACATGGGAAGTGGGCGATGAAGACGGCACCAATGCAGTTATCGATGACGCTGATGTCGTGGCCACTGAAGAAATGTACTACCATCGCACCCACCCTTGCCCGTTAGAACCATGTGGCTCAGTTGCGAGCATGGATAAGGTAAACGGCAAGTTGACGCTTTACGGTACATTCCAAGCCCCGCATGTTGTGCGGACAGTGGCCTCGCTTCTGTCTGGCATTGAAGAGCACAATATCCGTGTTGTATCCCCCGATATTGGTGGCGGTTTTGGCAATAAAGTTGGGGTTTATCCTGGCTATGTGTGCTCGATCGTGGCCTCCATTGTGACAGGCGTGCCAGTGAAATGGGTTGAGGACCGGATGGAGAACCTTATGTCCACCGCATTCGCTCGGGACTATTGGATGAAGGGTAAAATCTCCGCTACCAAAGAGGGAAAAATCACTGGCTTGCATTGTCATGTCACCGCCGATCATGGCGCCTTTGACGCCTGCGCCGATCCGACCAAATTCCCGGCCGGTTTTATGAGCATCTGCACTGGCTCTTACGATATCCCAATCGCCTATCTTGGTGTGGATGGTGTTTATACAAACAAAGCTCCAGGCGGCGTTTCTTACCGCTGTTCCTTCCGGGTGACGGAGGCTGTGTATTTCATTGAACGCATGATTGAAGTTCTTGCAATTGAGTTGAACATGGATGCAGCAGAGCTACGCCGGATCAACTTTATCAAAAAAGAACAGTTCCCATATGACTCGGCGCTGGGTTGGGAATATGACAGTGGAGATTATCACACCGCTTGGGATAAGGCACTCAAGGCCGTTGATTATGAGGGTTTGCGCAAAGAGCAAGCTGAACGCGTTGCCGCATTTAAGCGCGGTGAGACCCGGACGATTATGGGGATTGGTCTGAGCTTCTTTACGGAAATCGTGGGGGCTGGACCGGTGAAAAACTGTGACATTCTTGGAATGGGCATGTTTGACAGCTGCGAAATCCGCATTCACCCAACAGGCTCTGCGATTGCACGGCTTGGAACAATCAGCCAAGGGCAAGGTCACGCAACCACCTTTGCGCAGATCCTTGCGTCTGAGATTGGCATCCCAGCCGACTCGATCACCATAGAAGAGGGAGATACCGATACGGCGCCTTATGGTCTGGGGACATATGGCTCACGCTCCACACCGGTTGCCGGTGCGGCGACTGCAATGGCAGGACGTAAAATTCGCGCGAAAGCGCAGATGATTGCGGCCTATCTTCTTGAGGTCCATGATGACGACGTTGAATTTGACGTTGACCGCTTCGTGATCAAAGGAGCGCCAGAGCGTTTCAAGACAATGGGCGAAATTGCCTATGCGGCTTACAACCAAGCGATCCCAGGTCTGGAGCCAGGCCTTGAGGCGGTGAGCTACTATGATCCACCAAACATGACCTATCCCTTTGGCGCTTACGTTTGCGTTATGGATATCGACGTGGATACTGGTGTTCCAAAAATTAATCGCTTCTATGCGCTTGATGATTGTGGCACGCGGATCAACCCAATGGTCATAGAAGGTCAAATCCATGGCGGTTTAACAGAAGCCCTTGCGGTCGCTCTAGGGCAGGAAATTGCCTATGATGATATGGGTAACTGCAAAACTGCAACCTTGATGGACTTCTTCCTACCAACCGCTTGGGAAGTGCCTAACTTTGAAACAGACTTCACCGTTACACCCTCCCCGCACCACCCAATCGGTGCTAAGGGTGTAGGCGAAAGCCCCCATGTTGGGGGCGTTCCTTGTTTCTCCAATGCTGTGCAAGATGCCTTTCGGCCTTTTGGCAACCGTCACACCAATATGCCTCATGATCACTGGCGTATTTGGAAGACTGCCAACGACCTTGGCCTGCATGATTAAAGAAAGGGCGGGGCGCCACTGGTGCCCCGCACAACACCATGACATCCTGGATAAACTTACAAACATCGCTGGACAGGGTTGGCTACGTCGCTTCCGACGACTTGGCAGCGGCGCTTCATATTTCCATCACGCTTGGGCGCCCACTTCTTTTAGAGGGCGCGGCTGGTGTGGGCAAGACTGAGGTCGCACGGGCACTTGCCACAATACAAAACACCCAGTTGATCCGCTTGCAATGCTACGAGGGGCTGGATGCCTCGCAAGCAATTTACGAGTGGAATTATCAACGGCAGTTGTTATCAATCCGCGCAGCCTCTGAGGTGGGCGAAACTGGCTCTACGGTCGAAACGCGCATTTTCTCAGAAGATTACCTGCTGGAACGGCCGCTGCTCAAAGCAATCCGGCAAGAAAAATCACCAGTGCTTTTGATCGATGAGATTGATCGTGCCGATGAAGAGTTTGAAGCCTATTTGCTGGAAGTTCTCTCGGAATTTCAGATCACCATACCAGAGCTGGGAACCATTACCGCCACTTCACGGCCTTTGGTGATCCTTACCGCCAATGGCACGCGCGATCTGTCTGACGCGCTGCGCCGGCGTTGTATCTACGCCCATATTGACTACCCCAATCGTCAAACAGAGCTGGCCATTTTAGCATCTCGCTGCCCTGAAATTGAGGCGCGACTAGGCCAACAGATTATCGGTTTTGTACAAAAATTGCGGCAAGAAGAGTTGGAAAAAGTGCCTGGAATTGCCGAAATGCTGGATTTCGCCGCTGCATTGGCAGGTCTCGGCATTAAGGACCTCACATCAGACCCAGCCGTTCTTCAGGCCACTCTTGCGACATTGCTGAAAACACAAGCGGATCGAGCGGCGGTACCCATCGAAGTGGCCGCGCGTATCGCCGGGAAAGCAGCATGAGCAAAGTTACCCGTTTTTCTGGATCCGACCCGGGGGCTGTGGCACGGGTTTCAGGATTTATAGCGCACTTGCGTGAGCATGGGTTTCGCCTTGGGGTTGCCGAGACGGAAACGGCCCTGCGGGCCTTGTCCTGCGTGAACCCGATTGTGCCATCAGAAGCGCGGCTTGCGCTCAAATCAGTCTGCGCTGGCTCTGTGGAGGACAGCGTCCAGTTTGATATGTTATTCGACTCTTTCTGGATGGCAGATGGCCGGGTACGCCATAAGGTTATTCAGATCAAGGCTACTGCAGAACTCAAAGACACCAAAAGCACCCGCACAGATGAAACCCAAAGCACCGCCGGCAAGGGATCCATCGAGGCGCCCGAGGATGCGAAAGATGGTGAAGACAGCTACGCAGAGGGCACTGGCAAGCTAGTAGCTTCCAAGACGCAGAATTTGATGAAAAAAGATCTGCGCGAATTGGTTTCTGCTGAGGATATTCGTGCCGCAGAACAAGTAGCAATCCGATTGGGAAAAGCTTTGAGAGACCGTAGATCGCGACGCCGCAACGTGGCCAGAAGGGGCACCTTGATTGATCTGCGCCGCACCATACGCCAAAGTCTGTCGACCGGGGGCGATCCACTGCATCTGGCCAAACGTAAACGGCCAGACCGGCCCATGAAAATTGTGGCCCTTTGTGACGTGTCTGGCTCAATGATGAATTATGCCCGACCATTTTTAGCCTTTCTTGCCGGCTTGATACGGGCCGATAGCGCCGGTGACGCCTATCTGTTCCACACCCGGCTGGTGCGCATCACGAATGCGCTGCGCGACGATGACCCACTGCGGGCACTGAACCGCATCACATTACTGGCGGATGGCTTTGGGGGCGGCTCAAAAATTGGCGCAAACCTACAGCAGTTTGCCAATGGCTATGCGCGTAATTTTGTGGATGGGCGGAGCGTTGTAATAATCTTGTCTGATGGGTATGATAGTGATGCGGCTGAGGTCATTGGAACGGCTTTGGCAAAGTTAAAGCGGCGTGGTTGCAAAATCATTTGGCTCAACCCGCTCAAAGGTTGGCAGGGATATGAACCGGTGGCCAAAGGAATGGCGGCCGCGTTGCCCTATCTTGACGCCTTCGCTGCCGCTGCAACGCTTGCAGATCTTGCAGGCCTTGAACGCACATTGGAGAGGCTATGACCTTATCCCTGTCTGAGCACACCAGACTAGAGGCCGAGATGCAGCTGCTCAAAGCCAAAGGTGTGCCATTTGCGATGGCCACGGTGGTCCGCACAGTAGCTGCCACATCCGCCAAACCGGGTGGCAAAGCCTTACTTGATCTTGACGGTAAAATCCTAATAGGTTGGGTAGGCGGTGGTTGCGCACGCGGCGCCGTTGGAAACGCCGCGCGGGAAGCTATAAAAACTGGTGAGCCACAGTTCATCTCCCTGCGTCCTCAAGAACTATTGGAAAGTGAAGGGGTGGTAGCGGGAGAATTGCGGGACGGCGTCCGATTTAACCGCAATGGCTGCCCCTCAAAAGGAACCATGGACGTGTTTGTCGAGCCGGTTCTGCCTCTGCCCGAAATTGTGATCTGCGGCACGGGCCTGGTGGCCATGGCCTTGGCTGAACTGGCCACCCACTTTGATTTCAAGGTCTTGGCGCATGCGGTCGCTAAGACGGATTTGAATGCCAAGGTCACCCAAGGATTTGACTTTGACACCTACAATTTTGTGGTTGTCGCGACCCAAGGTAATGGCGACTGTGAGGCCCTGCGCGCCGCGGTATCTGGCGGTTGCGGCTATGTAAGTTTCGTGGGAAGCCAGCGAAAATTTGATGCCATTGCCGCAAAGCTGGTAGCAGAAAACCCCTCTCTGGAGCCCAATCTCAAGAAGGTAAATGCACCTGCGGGATTGAGTATCAATGCGATCACACCTGATGAAATTGCGTTGTCAATCCTGGCTGAAATCACCCAGTTTCGGCGTGCCGGTTTTGCCACCCGAGACAACGGCGATGTCTGATGTAGCCTGCATCGTCCTCGCCGCTGGGCTTTCGCGTCGTATGGGAGAGGTTAACAAATTGTTGGTGCAGATTGGTGATGACATTTTGCTGTCTCGCGTTGTGACGGCTTGTGCGGCGGTGTCGAATCATCCTGTGACTGTGGTGACAGGTCACCAAGGCGCAGCCGTCACCTATGCACTCGGAAATGCGCCTGTTAATTTTGTTTACAACAGCTCGTTCGAGGAGGGCCAAATGACTTCAGTCGATGCCGGGTTGCGTGGCGCGCCGGAGGCTAAAAACTATCTAGTGGCTCTGGGCGATCAGCCAATGATTACCCCTGATTGCCTCATAGCACTTCTTACGGCGCATCACGCTAATGCGGATGGGCGGATCACCGTGCCAATGTTTGATGGGACGCGTGGCAATCCGATTGTGTTGCCGGCAGCGCAACGGGCACTTATGTTGGCGGACCCGTTTAATTTGGGCTGTCGGAAGCTAACCCGTGATTCACCGGATCTAGTATATCAATTTAACACTGCGAACCCAAACTTCATTGCTGATATCGACACGCCAGAAGACCTTGTCCTAGCGCGATCTAACCGGCTGTCCCAAAGGAGTGTCTCTCATCAAAAAGATTAAAGTATTCATCCGAAAAACTGGCGCCCGTTTCTTTCCCGCCCTAACCAAAAATCAAGCCCAGCTATTGGCTACGATTAAATTCCCATGCTGTTGAAAATAGGACTGCAACTATGATACTCAAAGACGAAATCATCATCAATGCTTCACAAGACGTTGTATATGCTGCATTGAATGACCCTGAAATTTTGAAGCAATGCATACCTGGCTGCGAAGAACTTGTTAAACATTCTAATACAGAATTGGAAGCCAAAGTTGTGCTTAAGATAGGTCCAGTAAAAGCCAAGTTCAGCGGCAATGTCACCCTCAGCCCCGACGCGCCACCTGAGCGGTTTTCGCTGACAGGCACCGGAAATGGGGGCGCCGCGGGCTATGCCAAGGGCGGCGCTGTGGTAGAGTTGGAACAGCACCAAGACGGGACGCTGCTGCGCTACACCGCAACTGCCGATATTGGTGGAAAACTGGCGCAGTTGGGCAGCCGCTTAATCCAAGGTACTGCCAAAAAATTGGCTGTGAAATTTTTTAAGAGCTTTGCCGATTTGGTTGGGGAAGATAATGCCGCATGAGACCAGAATCGCTTATTTTGAGCATGCGCAAGACATTCTAGAGGCCACAATTTCGCTAATTCAATCGGGTCAGCGCTGCGCGCTTGTGGCCAGCCTTTCTATTGAAGGCGGGGCCGCGCGTGAGATTGGGTCTTTAGCTGTTATAGCTCAAACCGGAACGATGACCGGGTATCTGTCTAACGGCTGTATTGATCGTGACATCATGCAGCATGGGCTTAATGCTATTGAAACCAGACAGGTCAAACACATCCGCTATGGAGCCGGATCGCCTTACATGGACTTGAAGCTGCCCTGTGGCGGTGCCCTTGAACTTGTCATTGATCCTGCGCCCAATCTGAACATCTTAAGTGCGGCGTTGGAAGCTTTGCACGGCCGAGATTTGGCCACGCTCTCTTTTACGCCAGAGGCTGGACTGACGCCGTGTGGACGGGGGGGCTTGCAGTTCCAATATGCGCCAAAACCGGCTCTGGTGCTTGCGGGGCGAGGTGCCATTCTGCGCACTACCGCTAGCTTAGCCGCCAGTATGGATTTTGAACTGCATGTAGCCTCCCCAGACGAGGGTGATATCACAAGCATATCGGGCTTAAGACCCAAAAGCACCCGCCGCATGACCACGCCTAATGCGCCGCTGAGGCTGCCAATCGATGCACATACAGCAGTGCTTTTATTGTTTCACGATCACGAGTGGGAACAGACCTTGCTAATGAGCGCCACAATTGCGCAGCCGTTTTTCATAGGTGCATTAGGCAGCAGAAAAACCCAAGAGATACGCCTTCAACGGCTGCTTGAGGCTGGGCTGGACTTGGAGCTCTGTAGCACCATTCAAGGGCCAATAGGGTTAATTCCCTCCTTGCGCAACGCGTCTCTGATAGCCGTATCCGCCCTTGCAGAAGTAACGTTAAAACTACCACCTGGACAGGTTAGGTTGCTTTAATGTAGCGCTGACCGAGGTGCGTTCGGAGGTCTATAAGACTAAAAGTGACTTTAGACGGGCAGTAGTGGGCGTCGCGAGCCAGAAAGGGCATTGCCCGTGATAGCCGTCAAAAGCAGTATGCCCCCGATTAGCGTGCGGATTGAGGCATCCTCACCCAAAAATAACCAAACCCAGAAAGGGCCGAGCAATACTTCTGCGAGAGACAATAAATTCAGTTCAGCGGCAGGAAGTGAGCGCGAGCCAAGAGTGTATAAGACAAGTCCCGCGCCAACCTGAAAAACCCCCATACCCATAGAAATACCACCGTCCCGTAGGGATAACACGAAGGATAATCCTGAGACCAAGCAGATTGCTGATGTGATAATGATTGCAAACAGGCCCGAAAGAAACACAGCAGGAAGCATTTCGCCTGACTTTCCCCACCTAAGCGCTATAGTGAACACTGAAAATCCGAATGCGGATCCAAGAGCGGCCAGAGAGCCGATCAGAGCACCAAAAGATGTTTGTTCTGGAACCATGATCGCAATGGCACTGACTGCAACAATAATTGCTATCCATGTGGCGGACCTGACGCGTTCGTTTAAGATAATTCTTCCCAGAACTGCAGTCATGAATGGTGCGGTTGCAAAGAGTAAAAGCGCGTTGGCGACGGGAATTGCTTGGATCGAATAGATGCCTCCCGAATAAGCCGCAACCAATGCTAGCCCCGCGATGGCGGCCGGTCGGCCGGAACGGCGGACTTGTGAGAATGGACTTTCACTACTCCGCATACGGATTACTATATAAAGAAATGCACTCAGCGCGATGGAGCGATAAAGTAGTATTTGCCAGACGCTTGCATCTTCGATGAGCCGAATTCCGAGGCCGACCGTAGACCAGAGAGCTCCTGCCGCCAAGACAAAGGCTACCCCTCGACGGCGGCTGATTTCATGGCCGGAGCCATAGGTTAGGTAGGACATGACTTAGCCTTGGTGAACTCTTACTCTGAGTAGTTATCAAGAAAATGACTCCCCTTGCCTGTCGTTTGCGACCTTTAAATGTCGGAGTAATTAGCCAAAATCCATTAGTAAGCCTTCCGGTCCAGTAAGACAAAACTGACTTGAGGCGGACAGCACGGATTTGTATCCTCATCGGATGGCAAAAAAGGCGGCACCCGAGAGCGCCACCAGTATTGTTAAAATCGTTCGGGAGGAAAGATTTATATGAAAAAAATACGGAAAGCGTAAGGTTTAGGCAACTTACAAGATTGCAATACCGCAATGCAGCATATGCATAGGTAATGCATAAAATGTAATCTCTTAAGTCTTTATTTTTGAATATTATTTAACCACTTTGCAAACATAATGGAATAAATTACGGCGTAAAGCTCCCCT
>Ga0115004_10000643_pt1 | contig 27009 bp, 16 predicted proteins | sample ArcticOcean_MG_C_10_FD_88737 | JGI IMG/M metagenome (GOLD analysis project Ga0115004, IMG submission 88737) | Marine microbial communities from western Arctic Ocean - ArcticOcean_MG_CB11_90 | ecosystem: Environmental > Aquatic > Marine > Oceanic | place: Arctic Ocean: Canada Basin | collected... | reverse complement strand
GACCGTTCTAAACTCTCTCTCGATCTCTTATTCAGGGTTATCAGTACATCAGAGCGCGCGAGAAATCTGACGAGCAAAAAGAAGAAGAAGAAGAAGAAGAAGAAGAAGAGGAAGAAGAAGAAGAAGAGCAAAAAGAGCAAAACGCAAAAAGAAGAAGAAGAAGAGCAAAAAGAGCAAAAAGAAGAAGAAGAAGAAGAAGAAGTAGAAGAAGAAGAAGAAGAAGAAGAAGAGGAAGAAAAGCGATACAAAAAAGATGACGCGGATGATACTTCGAGCAACGATAGTGAACAACGCGAAAACGCGCGATGGCTACGATAGCGATCGAACGCGATCGTTGAAAAGAACTTCTTCTTCTTCTTTATCGAGTGGTCGTCGTCTTGGTCGATCGTCTCGCGCGATGACGTCACTGATCATCACGTCTTCAACGTCTTCGTCAACACCTTCGTCAACACCTTCGTCGACATCTTCATCGGCCGGGGTCCTAAAGCGCGCAGAAGTGATCGATAGGAACGAGCGAAGAAAACTGAACGAACAGAACGACCGGTTATGGTACGCGAAACCGCGGTTTTGCGCACACGTGGATGATAATTTTCTAGAACAATTGACGCGGTTATACAGACAACGGACGCAGAGGGAAATGAAGGCGTTGGACCTGTGCTCGTCTCATCTGAGTCATTACCCGTTCGAGTACGAGTATACGTTAGGGCATGGTTTAAACGAAGAGGAATTGAAGAGGAATAAGGAGTTTAAAGGGAATTTTTTCGTGAGGAACTTTAACGAGATGCCGAAGATCGACGCCGCGGATCAATCGTTCGATTTCGTATCGATGTGCGTGAGCGTTCAGTACATGACGAGAGCCGAGGAGTTATTCGCGGAGATTTTTAGAGTTCTGAAACCTGGCGGTGTCGTTATAGTTAGTTATAGTAATAGAATGTTCTACGAGAAAGCGTTGGCTGTTTGGAGAGATGGGACTGGTTTCTCGCGAACGCAATTGGTGAAGAGTTATTTCACAAACGTCACTGGTTTCACGGAACCCGAGGTGATTACGGAGGTCTTAGACGACGGCGTCGAGGACGAGAAGAACGCTTTTGTGAAATTATTCAAGACGTTCGTGAAACGTTCGAGTGGTGATCCGTTTTACGCCGTAGTAGCATATCGTAATTTTAAACGAATAAACGAATGATTGATTATAAATTATTAACTTCCTCGCCTATTAAGTTACTAACCTACTACTATTTTTTTATCATCGTTGTTGTTGTCATTGTTATCATTATTATTACTACTCTCTTCTACTATTCCATTTTCTTTCAAGCGCTCCATCAAAGCTTTCCGTCCAATGTCTTCTCTAATTTTCTTTCGTTTCTCTTCTTCTTCGTCTATTTCTTTGTTAACGTTGCTTTGAGTAGTAGTCGTACGGGCGTTTACGCCGGCATACAACAAAACGCGACGTCCTCGGACTCGAAAATAAATTAAACCACCAACGCAACCGAAAAGGGAAACTCCAAACACTCGCTCTTCGTTGTTGATTTCACCTCCAACGAATAACATAACGATTAAATACCATACGTGCGCGTTCCTCGCAACCTTTCTCACAAAATCGTCCTCGCTAATTTCGTTCTTAAGCTTCGAACATAGCACTAACAACCCACCGACGATACCACTACACCCGAGCGCAATAGTAGTTCGTGGTCCATTGTCCCCCTCACCACCAGTAATAAACCTTTGCGTTGAATCGAACAAAACGTACAACGAGCCAGTACTCGTCGCGCTCACGAAAATCACCTCTAACAGAACTCTCGCCTTCACGAACGCCCTCGCGATCAAAACCTCGATCACGAAAATCATCAAAACAATGACTGGCACTACACCGACGCTAGGGGTCACAAAACTGCTCGTTATAATCGTCCACGGCCTCGAAATAACTCCAACGAAAGAACATTTTATGCCAAGTTCTTCGCGTAATCTGAAATCCAATAAATAGAACACGAACAAGACTACGCTTAAGATTTGTGAAAGCGGCGATAATTTCCTGAACTGTCTGTATCGCTCGCGCACGTTCGCGCGCCTTTTCGATACCGTCGTAGGTTTTCTTTGCCCTTGGCCTCTGTTCGTTATCAGTTCTTCTTCTTCGTTCATTTTTAGTAAACCGATGATGGATTATTCATTTTTCGTAATTGGAAAAATTGGACCGATTTCGAACACTTTTTATGAATTTCCAAAACGCAAAACGCTCTTGTTTCTAGTTTCTTTATTCTTTTCCTTATCTTTTATGCTCGAGAGTTTGAGAGAGAGATTGAGAGGAAGTGAAGGAGTCTGTTCGTTATCAGTTCTTCTTCTTCGTTCATTTTTAGTAAACCGTTGATGGATCATTCATTTTTCGTAATTGGAAAAACTGACCTATTTTGAACACTTTTTATATCAATTTCCTAAAACCCTAAAACATAAACCCTAAACCCTAACATAATTTCCAAAACCGTAAACGCTCTCGTTTCTTTATTCTTTTCCTTATTTTTTATGCTCGAGAGATTGAGAGAGAGATTAAGGGGAATCGATCATGAAATCTGAGCGAGCGAAGAATAAGCGCTCGAATTTTCGTCCTCGCGCGATCATGAATTGTTCGTCCTTCGCGCTCCTGTTCTCTTTATGGATCGTGGTACGATTAAGTGATTGCGATGATTTCGTATCCGCGTTTGGGGACGAAAATCGAACGAATAGTGATGATGGTGATGAGCATAAAAGTGATAATAATAACAATAATAGTAATAATAATAATAGCAGTGATAATATTAATACGATATGCGAACCTCTATCGGTCTCTGAAGATCTGCGATGTCAATACGTCACGGTTACTCCTTCGTGCACGGAGACTTCGAGTTTTATCAGGTACGAAAAAGTACATTACTGCCAAGCCAAAGGGAGATGGACGTATTCGTTCATGATCGCTTTGCTGTTAATGGGAGTGTTCTTCCACGTCTTGGCCACGGTTGCGGAGTGTTTTTTCTGCCCAGCGTTAGCGAAGATATCGGTATATTTGAAAATGCGCGACGACGTCGCCGGGGCGACTTTGTTAGCGTTCGGGAACGGCGCGCCCGATATATTCGCGCAAATAGCCGCTTTGAACGATTTAAGTCAAACAGAGGAGACCGATGGGATTCCGTTAGCGCTTGGGGCTGTTTTAGGTGCTGGGATGTTCATCGCGTTCGTCGTGTTTCCGAGCGTCGTGTTATCTGCGCCGCCGGCAAGGCAGAGATTGAGGAGCGGGAGGAGAGTCGGAGGATTCGTCGAGGTCGATAAGAGGGCGTTCATGAGAGATTGTGGGTTTTACTGTTTAGGTGTTATTGCGTTAGTGCGATGCATTTATGAAGGCGAGGTTACTTTTAAGAATGCGATGCAATTGTTCGCCTTATACGCTTTATACGTCGTGACCGTTTTAATGCCCGAAAATTGGCGAAGAGTACCGCAAGGATTGGCAGAAAGATTATCTGGTTTAAGAAGAGAGGGAAGATCTAGAGTAGGCGGAGGCGGTATAACGACCGAGATTAGACCAAATACGAACGTATTAGATGGTATAGCAGAAGAAAACGAGGACGACGAGGGAGATGACGACGACGATGATGCAGAAGTTGGTTTACTCGAAGAAGTGAGTAACGAAGATGATGCACAGAACAACATCAATGACACTGGCGAAAGAGACGAAGAAGATGATGTTAATAACTCTAGATCTGGTGACGAAGTATCGGAAACACCATCGGCATCTGAGATCTCTTCAGAAACTGCATTTGATGATGAAGACGACGACGACGACGATGATGCGTCAATTTTGCATCACCCGTGGGAGCGCGGATGGAGACGAAATCGTCTCTACGAAGGTAACGAATCCATATGGAATCAATTATATCACGCTCTTATTTCTGTGGCAACTTTGCCTTTATTTCTCATTCGTGAAACGTTAAAGTTTACGATGCCAGAGCTTGGATTCAACGGTAGACGCGTTAGGAGATGGCAAACGAGCGCATTACCTATTTGCGCGCCTCTCTTTTTCGTCTTGGCCGAAAAAATGTACCCTGGTACGATACATTTAGGTGGCTTAATTTACGGTATAATAGTCGCATGTGCGTTCTCGGCGATCATATTTACCGCTTGGCCGCACTTAATGCCAGATAACTACGCGATTACTCTCCGTCGACGATCGAACAGAAATAACACGTCTTCGAGAAGTTCGTCGTATCCATCGACGACGAGTAATCCAGCCTCGCGATTATTCACTGGAATGCTCACGGTCATTGCATTCCTCGTATCAATGATCTGGATGGACGTCGTGGCCGGCGAAGTCGTCTCATTACTCACCGCTGCTGGTAAAATATGCGGCATCTCCGAAGCCCTCTTGGGCGCCACCGTTCTCGCTTGGGGTAACTCTGTTGGCGATTTCATTGCAAACAGAACGATCGCGCGCGATGGTCGCCCGAAAATGGCCGTCGCCGCCTGTTTCGCCGGTCCAACCATGAACGTCTTACTCGGCACAGGTACTGGTTTAGCCCTACGAACGTTTAGATCTGGTGCAATGTCAAACATTGAACCGGCGAACGAGCTCTTCGTTCTTTTTGCGTTCTTAATCTTGGGCTTAATATTTCTCTTATTCGCCGCTCCGTTGCTTTGGCATTGGAGAGTCGGTCGCACGCAAAGTTTCGGGATGATTGCGTATTACGTAGTGTTTGCATGCGTGTACGCTTTGACGTCTACTGGTATTATTTTTAAATCCGCTTGGCGTACTGCTTAAGTGCAGAGAAATGTTGTTGTTGTAAACTCTATAGACACAAAGCGAATTCATTGGACGCGTTGTTCTAACCGCTTTCGAAATATCGAGCGATGACCAGGACAAACAAATGTCGGAGAACGCAGAACTCAAATTAGATAATTCGTTCTATGAGACCGAAACTGGCAAAAACGCGCTTTTGTTAGGACCATCTACCGATTTGGCTGAAGAGATTGGACCGAACTGACCGTCCACATTTGTTTGTCTTGGTCATCGTTCAACATTTCAAGAGCGGTCTTCCTTGCTTCAGAAGCGACGCTGTATAATAGGCTTTTTTTGATACGTCTTTCGTAGACCTTGTGTACTACTTACTATGCTCCTGCATGTTGCAGCTTGCAAGTGGTTGTAAAATAAAAATATCTTAATGATAAGTAATAAAATCTTGCACAAATAATACGCTTTAGAAACGCGCTTAAGAAGACGAAATCGAAAATGAGACCATCAAACGGTGTTCATTCGAAGCTAGCAGTGTTATTATCTTCAGGAGCAGTACGACGACGACTGAGACAGAAGTTTATTGTTTCATCTTCATCATCATCATCATCTTCATCTTCTTCTTCTGCGTCAATTGGCGACGACGACATCAACGACAACAATAAACAGAGAGAGTCTAAATCAGTACTCGTACAAAGCAGATTGGCTCGAAAAATGGCCGAAGCGCAACAAAACTGGGTCACTAATACATCAGAAGAAACAGAGGAAGAAACAGAGCTTAAAATTTATGCGTTGACATTTTTGGAGAAGACCGTTGTTGCCGAAGCACTGCAGAGAGGGAAGTTTCTGTTATTTTTGCTGGCGCTTCAATCTTCATCGAGTTTCGTGCTATCAACGAACGAGAAATTGATCGAGGATAATGTCATCATTACATTGTATTTAACTATGTTGGTCGGAGCCGGTGGGAATGCAGGGAATCAAAGCGCAATTGAGGTGATTACTGGATTAGCGACTGGAGCGATTGAGTATAATTTGCTTTCGCTTTCGAAGACGATTTCGAAGCAGTTCCGTGTAGGCGCGATTCTTGGGTTATTTTTAGGTGTTGGCAGTTTTCTGAGAGTATACGTGACGAACAGGGATTTGGTCGGTTCTTTAGCGATTTCGATGGCGTGCTTTTCGATAGTTTTGTGTTCAACGATCGTCGGCGGATTTCTTCCTTATGCGTTAATATTTGCAGGGCAAGAGCCAGCGAACGCTGGTTCATCTGTTCAAGTAGTCATGGATGTTTTAGGCGTTACGATAACGTGTTTCGTTTGTACGTATATATTCCAACACGCTGATTATGTGCACGAATTGTTAAATTAGTTAGAGTTAGAAGTAGAATTTAGTAAAGCGGCGCGACAAAAATTGCAATGATATTATTATAATTATTATATTATTATTTAGTGTTACGGTTGCAGAACTCAATAGCTGCGTCTAATGTGCCAAATTTTTCGAGTAGTTTTAGTCGCGATTCTTCCTCGCTGATCGGCGTTTGGCCGTGCTTGAACATTCTTAACCAATGTCGTTTTCGTTGATTTATGAACCAGTTGTTAACTTGCGTCGAGTCGAGAGTTGTTTTTTCTTTGATTGCAGCTTTATCGTCCTCAGTTGGATACGGCCAACATATTCGCTCGTTCCAAAACTCTTTCAAAACGACCAAAGCTTCGTTTGGAAGTTTACCTTTAGGCTTTTTGTTCAGCCACTCTTCCTCGAGAGCTGGTATGTTGTCCTTGTATTTTTCTAAAAGCTTGTCGCGGAAGGCTTTGTCGGATTTTTTGCACAAGAACATACTTCCATCTTCTTCTTCTGCATCTTTTTTATCATCGTCTATCATGCTATCATTTTCGTTTTTTTCTTCATCGTTCTCTTCTTCGTCGTCTCTTAGCTTTCGTTTCGTAGCCTTTGGAATTAGTGTTTCCTTATTATTACCATCGCTAGTAGTAGTATTTAATAGGATTGTTTTTTTTTCCGTCAAAGTCAACTCTTTGATCTTTTTTTCAAACGTTTCGCACGCTTTCTCAGTTTCATCGTAGATGGCCATTAACTCTATTTGAAATTTACGCGCGTTCTTGCACGATTGATCCATAAACCCATCGAGTTCGGCTTTAAACTTTGTATCTTCGCATATGCGCAATAAATTGTCTTGTTGAAACGAAAAGTCTGGAATCGTACACAACGTATCGTTTTCGATCGAGCCTCTCATACTACCCATACTGAAACTCGTATTATGGTTATTATTAATCGATGAAATCGATGGCGATTGCGGAAACGACGATGTGTTATTATAAGACCGTCTTTCCTCGTCCAGTTTCTCGAGGTATGCTCTGTCTTGTCTATCCAGAGCCTCTCTTTCGGTTCTTGTTTGCGCCGTTAGCTTACGACACGAAATCATAATCTCAACGTATTCACGAAACCTTCCATGCATTCTCACAAATTGCGCAAGCTCTTCCGGACTCCTCGTCGTTTTTCCTTTTTCTTCTTCCGTTCTACTTTCGTCAATATTGTTGTTACGATAATCATCATCCGTACACGTCGTCGTCTCGAAATATCCGCGCTTAAGCGCTTGCGTTGGATCGACTGTCCCACTTCTCACACGGAGATCATGACTCGTTGCGAAGTTCGGCATCATCATCGATGCGTGCCCTGTGTTTTTGTTTAGTTTAGTTTAGTTTTGTAGTCGTAAGAAGATGAAGAAGAAGAAGAAGAACGTTCGCGATATCTAAAAAATTCCACGTTTCTTTCTGTCTACGTCGTGTATATTTTTAGAGACAGAGCGAGAAAGAAAATAATATCGAAAGTGCGTACCGTGAGTATTCGTGATCTCTTCGTCACCGAAAAGCATTTGTATGTTCCACGACGTCGGCGTCTCGTTACTCTCATCGCGCGCGATATCGAGCACCCAATCGTTACCATCGCGCGCATTCCCTCGACCGCTTCTGATCATCCGCCTACGCCGCGCAGTCGCGGTCGCAGTCGCAGTCGCGTGACTGTCTACCAAGTTCCCAGCTCTGCGTTGACCGCCTGTGTTAAAAAAATCAAACGGAAGTGCTATGGACGCATCGAACGTGCGCTCGTTATTCAGGCATAAGTTATTCAACTGCGTCGCGTAATTCATTGAATTCATGTTTTTAGCGTTCATATTGTTAGTACGCGCGCGTGTTTGTTCTGTCCTTTCCGTCAACGAAGAGAAAACATGAAACTTTCATCGCAGCAGCAACTAAACCCTAAACCCTAAACCCTAAAGAGAAAACATGAAACTTTCATCTCATCAGCAAACATTACATCACATTGACATGCGCTCGAGCTCTCTCCATAAATAACAACAAAACAGAACATGTTTCGAACGAGAGCGCAAACACTTCGGCGCTCGATAGCATCGTCGTCGTCATCGAGTAAAGAAACCGATCGCGCGAAGCATTCTGTGAACATATTCGCGCGATATTACGCGAAAGAATCCATCGAATCCATCGCGAGAAGAAACGGGAAGTTCGTATTCTTAGAAGTCTTCGAAAGGCTCTTTGAGGAAACAGATCAAGGAACGAACGATAGTAACGAAGGCAATGCGAACGAAGGAAAGAGAAGGGACCAAACGAAACGAACGGAGTATCACGTGTGGCACTTCCTCTGCGCGATGACACCTTTGTGTATATCCATGATGGTCGTCGATTACGTGCGTAAGAATCCACATAAGAACTTAGTGCTAAGGAAAGAGAACGAGTCGAGGGACGAGCGCGAGAGAGTGCGGAGGCATACGGTCGAAGCGAGTAAGATTGAGGAGAAGGTTTTAAGTGTCGTCAGAGAGAGGTTAAGTGCAGAGAGGAAGGTCGAGGATGAGCAGAGGTATTCGGAGTTAATAGAGCGCGTTGGGATGTTGGAGAAGAGATTAGTATCGTCTTCTGGCGAGAAGGCGAAGAAGAAAGAAAATGAATGAATATAGTATGTATGCATAGATTTATAGATTTATAGAGTATAATAGTTAGAAAAGTAGATCATAGCTTGCGAATGTGTGGTTTGTTAGCTAAAACTTCGAAGCCTTCCTGGAACTAGCTTTCCTCGGCGCTCTAAAATCGACTCTAATCTCTCCCTCAGCGTTTTCTCCATTCTCGTCTTTCCAATACTGATAACTTTCCAGCATAGCCCTTAACTCCCCTCGCGTTTTCTGTAAAACGTTCAATTTTATATCCCTAAACATTTTCTCAACATCATCATCGCCGTATTTCTGGATCAATTGTTCGCATATCCTTCTTTGCCTCGGCGTTATTCGTTTCGGTTCAGCTTTACCGGTCGATTTCTGATGCCCAATCGCTTTCCTGATTTCATCTCGTTCTACGTCGAACTGTAACGCGTTCGCTACTACTCCTCCTCCTTTATTATCATTAACATCATTAACATCATCGTCATCTTTTTGTGCGTTCCTACCGCCCTTATGATAAAACGCGTTCACGTTCGAGACGATCCCGATTTTGTTGTAATTATTCACTAAAGACTTCTCTCGATCCCACTCCGAATCTTCTTCGCAACCGGGTATTCTGATCGATTTTATGTCCTGAAACTGTCTCGTTTGTTTCAGTGTACCGACCTTGACCGTGGCTGATGAGCTCTTATGTCTCTTTTTTCTTCTCCTCGATGATGCCATTTTATTCTATTCTGTTTTTTCTATCATCTATTATCGCGTATCACTCAGTAGTATAGTTCATCATCAGGGGCGGCTTCTTTGTTCTTTATAGCCATTTAGTGCACATGCTGGTCAAAGAATGAATGTTTGATCAGAACAAGTAGTATACAAAACTTTCTTTCGTTCGCTATGCGCGACGCGTTACCAGAACGAAGAATAAAAAACGACGAGATCGCGAACTTACGTGAAAAAAAAAGGTACTCGCGTTGCATCAGAGCACTCGAAAAAGGAACGAAGAGGGACACGATGTCGTTTCGAAAGCGAGAGAGTTCACTCTCGCGTCTCGTCTTTTTATTTTTTGTTCTTTTTCCCCAGCAAAATCGAAAACAGCACACGCTTCGAACAAAACACGCAAAATTCAGCAGAACAGAGTTTTACGTTTCGTGCAACGCAAATAAACAAATGAATACGATGAACGCGGAGACGCAATCGTTGTTAACAAACGATAAGAAGCACGCGCAGTCTTCATCTCGAGCTGCCGCGTTTGCGAGTCCTTTAAAAGTCGGTCTCGCAATCGCGGCGACGTCGGCGACGATCTTCGCGATTGGCACCGCGGGCCGCGTGCAAGTTCGCACGCAACAAAATCGTTTACTAGGCGCAGATGTAACGCAGCAACGGCCAACGCAAACAGCTTCGAACAAAGACGCAGCGAATAAAGTCACGTTAACCGTTGGATGCGTGCCAAAAGAAGTTTTAAAGAAACTCCCGTTCGATCCGAAAGATTGGGAAGGCAAAGTCGGGGCGAAGTTCATTACGTCGAATAAGTCTCCACAATTTAAGTACGAAGACGCGATTGAGATGAAGGAAATAGAGTGCGGGAAGTTCCAGACGCCGTATGCGTTAGGGAACGGCGCGAAGTTCGGGTTCTTTTTGTACGAGAAAGCGAATCCAGAGAATTACGTGAGTGATATCGGCGGGCGAGTCGCTGGATCGGCTTCGAAATTGATCCAAGAAGAGGAAGTCGCTGGGGATTACGCGGAGGAAGAGGAAGCCGCGATTGGGGAAGAAGCAGCGAAACCGGTTACTACTACTACTACTACTACTGCGGCTAAACCGGCGGCTTCGAAGGATCCAGTGCAAGATGGTTCTCATATCGATTACGCCGCGCAGGCGAACGAGTCCGAGAACTTATCCGAAAAGAGAGAGGCCGAGATGCAAGCTTTGTTATCGCAAGAATCAGAAATGGGCCACGCCGAGAAGAAGAAGAAGACATCTTCGTCTAAAGCAAAAACAGCTTCTGTCGAAGTCGTCGAGGAAGTCGTCGAAGAAGTCGATGCTTCTGGGAAGAAGACTTCGAAGAAACACTCTTCCAAGAAAGTTGTCGTCGACGCGGATGCCGAAGGCGATGCTGATGCATTGAAAGGCGTCGAAGTCCTCGGTGAATACTTTGACTGGGGTTGGTGGATGTCTGCGCTATCTCAAGGCACGCAGTATCAAACCACGGATATCACGTGCCAAGACGCTATTTGTACGATGCAAGTCTGTGAAAAGACAAAGTGCACGGAGTATAAGAAGGAGTGCTCGACGACTGAACAGTGCGACGATCTTGGAGATTTCGTAAAAGAGCAAACCGCATCGATGGGTAAAGCTGGCATCAAGAAATCTGATGCGAACAAGGCGTACGATGAAGCGATCAAGGCGTCCACGGAAGTTTCCGAATACGAGATTAAACCAGCCACCGTCGCCGCCGCCTCTACTACTTCGACAAAGTCTCATCACAGACACTTGCTTTCGAAACATCACGCCGTTGTCGTTGCTGAAGAAGGAGAAGAAGAAAAAGCGAAACCAGAACCTGTCGTCGTCGTTGAATCGAAGCATTTTAAGGGTTTTGGTCACGATGCCAAGACTAAAGAGCCAGCAGTCGTAGTCGTTGAAGAAGAAGCTCCGGTTGTTGTCGAAAAATCGACAAAAAAATCAGTCAAGAAATCTTCTTCCTCTTCTTCTCCGTCTAAATCAACGAAAAGCTCTAAAAAAAAGCATGTTTCAGATGATGTTATTGCCGATGTCGGGGGCGACGAGTTTAGCATTCGACACCCAGAGCACATGGCTGCGAGAATGTCCAGTTGCACTACGCAACACGTTTATGAAGAAATGGAGTTTTATCCGCGTGTTCACGGTACTGCCAACCACGCGTACATCTTTGGTGGTTGCTACAACGATCGTGACTTAGAGACGTGCTCCGCTCCGGTTGATGTTCACCCGGCGCAATGCGTCATCGTGAAATTAACCGATAAAAACTTCAAAGAAGCCGTCAAAGCTTGTTTGGAAGAAGCGCCGATTGATGGTAAATGCGTAGAATATGGAAAAGAGTCCAAGTTTGGCATCTTGCCTAGATGGGACGTCTCTGGCGTCCATAACATGCAAGAAGCGTTTGCGGACACTGAGTTCAACGGCTACCTTGGCAGTTGGGACACGTCTAACGTCCGCAACATGAACCAAATGTTTAGAGGAAACAAAGTGTTCAACGGCGATATTCGCAAGTGGAGTTTTGAAAACCTCGGTTCAGCCACTGGAATCTTTGATGGTTCAGATAACTACAACAAAAAGTGGGAATGTGGCTTTAAAGCGACTGGTATCATTGACTTTTCATCGTGCCAATCTTTTCAAACTTTGAAGAAGGAGAAGGAAGTGCAAGAGAAAATGGCCCGATCGCATTTCGTCACTAACCCGGAATACGTTGAATCTGCGGCTGCGGAAAAAAAACAGGAGGAGGAACCGGTTTCTTCGGCCACGGCGTTTGATGACGAAAACGCCGAGAAATATGCCGCCGAAAGAGAGGAAAGCTTTAACGATCAAGTCGAAGAAGCCGATGCTGCAGAGAAAGCGGCTAATAAAAATGGTGGCGGATTACTTCAAAAGCTTTTTGGGGGCGGTAGATCACCTAGTCCGCACCAAAAAGTAGATCAACAACAACTAGAACAACACTCAGAACAACAACAACTCGATAATAATGATGATGATGATTCCTCCACCATAACAACCGCCGCCGCACGAGATCATGATTATTCTCCGACTTCTTCAGATGACGATGGTGTCGACCCTTCTTCCTTAGCAGCAGCAACTTCTTCTAGCACGCCTAGAGCTTTCGTGTTTTCATCGCAAGCGTTGACGGATGAAAATTTTAAAAGCGAAGTCGCAAAATGTTTATCTGAAGAGCCTACAAAGGGAGAATGCATGGAAAGCGCGAACGGTCCAATCTCTGCATGGGACACTTCGAAAGTTACAAGCATGTACGAAGCTTTCCAAGATTACGATCAGTTCAACGGCGACTTATCGCATTGGAACACGTCGAAAGTTACGAACATGCGCCGAATGTTTAAAGGCGCTACAAATTTCAACGGCGCATGTTTAACTAAATGGGACGTCTCAAAAGTGAGAGATATGTCGGAAATGTTCGCACAAGCTGTCGTATTCGATGGCGATATTTCAAACTGGGACGTCTCTTTATGCGAAGACATGCACGAAATGTTCAGGGATTCGATCGCGTTTAACCAACCCATCTCAAAATGGTCCGTCATGAAATCGACTGAACAATCTGACATCTTCAAAGGCGCGCACGCGTTTGCTCAAAAATTCGAATGCGAGACGAAGCACGACGGTCCAGTTCCATCGTGTTCCTTGAAAAGCGAAACGAATAAGAAGACTGAAGACACATCATCGTCTTCTTCGGCGAGCGGCTTAATCTCGAAGATATTCGGCTAACGCGAAAGACGAAAACGGCAAACATCAAATCAAATCAGTTAAAATCTGTACATACTACATACATATATATATTAATCCATTCATTATAATTTTAGCATTTTAATTTTAAGCACGAGAACGAACATTTTTATCGCTCGCATACAAAGTAAACACTTTCGTCGTAGCTCTGATTGAATTTTGCCTCTCTCATGCTTGCTTGTTCCACAGAAGGATCCCCACTACTTTCTGTGTTGAAATGCTTTCAAAACGCGAGATGGGACAACGTTCGAACGAAAAGACCGAATTGCTCGCGCAAATAGAACCTAACGACTCGAGAAAGCATTCGTTCGTTTTATCTAAGTTCGTTCTATGCTCAGGTTTACTCTCAATCGTGGCTTTGAGTGGTTCTTCCGCGTTGCGAAGATCGAATGGAGCCGCGCCCATTCTGTATCGCACAAAAACGGCAAGTTTAGGAAACAAAGGAGTATTGATCGCGAATGATATGAACGAAGATGTGTTACTCGAAACTAGTCCGGGTCTTACTCAGCAGGAGCAGCGATTGGTATCAGCGAAGTTAGGGTTATCTGCCACGAATGGGAAGGAAACGATTACTTTAGTCGCCGGATGCGCACCGAGAGATTTGCTTTATGCGATGAACTTCGAGCCAGATGGGTGGACGGGGAAAGTCGGCGCGAAGTTAATCACGCAAGGGATGTCGAGTGAATTCAAATACGAACGAGCTTTGGATATGGTCGAGATAGGGTGCGGTGTATGGTCAGTGGATTACTCGATCGCTCCAGATGCGAAGTTCGGGTTCTTTTTATACGCGTTGAACGATACGAAGAAGTATATATCGGATATTGGCGCCCAGATCGAGGGCGGACCGGTGACGCAGAGTGAGATTGCCGCGCACGCGTGGTATAACGAGAACCATGCGAGTTTGCAAGAGGCGAAGCAGGAAGGATTACATACTTCTACGAAAGGATCACTGGAGGAAGAGTTAGGCGTTGACGCGGCTGAGGACGTGCAATATTCTGACTTGGCGGCTTATAGAGCGGCGGTCGAGAGCGGGCACGTGAACGCGCAAGGGCATTTGGTCACCGAAGCCGATCCAGAGAACGTGAAGTTGGCCCCTGCCATGCCAGCTGGGTATTCGGAAATGAAGTATTACGACTGGGGTGCTCTTATCAAATGGATCGTGCACGGGCCAAAGCACGAAGAGAATGAAATCGAGTGCGATCCAAGCGCGCAAACGTGTACCTTGCAACACTGTACGAAGTGGCAATGTACGGATTACACGAAACCGTGTCAGGAAGGTATTGAAGGGTGTACGAAAACATCAGATTACATGTCCGAAGCTAAGCTCGGAAGACTCGGGACGGTGAAACGATACAAGAACCCAAAATCAATACCAAAGAAATTACAAGTAACGACGACGACGGTTAAGAAGAAAGTGCTATCGAAGATATTTGAAAATGAAAAAGATATAGAAGATGAAGAAGAAGCAACAGTCGTCGTTGGCGAACGAAAAGTTTTGAAGTCAAACGTGCACGTTTTGAAGGAAGCAAATCCAACATCATCCTCTTCATCAACATCAACAACAACAACAACAACAACAAAATCAAAGAGAAATAAAAAGAGTTCTACTGAAAAGCAGCAACAAAAAACACCGGTTGACGACGATGTCGTCGAAACGATCGTTGAAGATATCGCCGAAGATGTCATCGTGCCAACTTCAAACGTTGCCGCTCGCGCGTTTCATTGGGATAAAGATTCTTCTTCAGCGACTCGCGGATCCAATCGCCGAGCGTTGAAAGGTTTTCCGTCTTTATTTTCATACACGCCTTCGCACGTAGTGAGCTCAAGCGCTCAACTTGGTTTGGGAACGATATATCCATCGCGTTTGATTAATTACATGGCCGATTGCAACACGAAGTCTTTGTATGTCACAAACAACGGAAACGAAAATGTTGAGTATTACCCAAGAAAACATGACGCGTCAAACGCTGGTCACGTATACATTTTTGGCTCTTGCTTCGCCACGCGTAATCAAAACACGTGCGCGGTGCCAACGGACACGCATCCGTTAGGATGCAAGGATGCAACAGCTGCTTCAGAAACAAACACGAACTCGCCGACGACTACTGGAAATACGCAATCTGGTAATCAAGCAGATCAAACTTCCGGTGGTGGTAGTGGTGGTGGTGGTTCATCTTCAACGGTAACTTCTGGTTCATCATCATCTACAGATTCAAATGACGATGATGATGGAACTACTTCAGGTGCTTCGTCTACTACAGAAAAAGAAGGTGATGATACGTCTTCTTCGGGAACGACTGCAGGTAGCACTTCTTCTTCTTTTTCTTCTTCTAATAAAGGTAGCGGATCGACTTCGATACAATACACACCCGTAGATGGTAGTAACATTTACAAGGCTGTCGCTGAATGTCTCGGTTACGAGCCGCTCGCCGGTGAATGTCCAGAAAGTCAATACGGCGTCATGTCCGATTGGGACGTTTCGAAAGTCACGAACATGGACCAGTTATTTTATGATCCTCCTAGAATTAATGGCGACAAGTTGAAATCTTTCAACGGCTTGCTCGGTAACTGGGACGTTTCGTCCGTTACTTCCATGCGTGCGATGTTTCACAACGCGAACGCTTTTACTGGAAAGAACTTGTATCAATGGGACGTATCGGCGGTGCAGAACATGGCTGGTATGTTCGAGCACGCCGAGAACTTTAACGCGAAAATCAACGGTTGGAATGTTGGAAGCGTCAAAACGTTTGCTACGATGTTTCAAAACGCGTTGAACTTTGATCAAGACTTGAGCGACTGGGACGTGAGTTCGTCCACAAATTTCGCGAGAATGTTCTCCGGTGTTAACATGAACGGCTTTGCGCATGATATCTCTGGCTGGCCAACGAAGAAAACTGCGAATTTTAACAACATCACGTATCAAAATTCACATTTTCAATCGAAATTTACTTGTACGTCTATTGATAACGGACCTCCAAGTTCGTGTAAAGCGAAATCAGTCGCAGAGATGATCGCCTCGGCTATGTTAGCGCAAGATGAAGAAACGGTATATAGCAGCAAAGTAAAGGCTAAGAAGCATTCTTCTGCGAAAAAAGGGTTGAGCAAGAAGCGCGACTTGATCTCGCACACTATTCCGCAAAAAGTAGCTGTTCCCGCAACAATGCACTCGACTGCGGATTCAGAAGCCGAGGATATGGTCGAAGAGGCGACTGAAATCGCGAAAGGAGGAAAATCTTTATTCAACAAAGTCGGATCACTCTTCGGCGTTAGCAGCAGCAGCAGCGGCAGCAATAGTAAATCTAGCGACGAAGAGTTGAGTTATTCGGACTACGAAGACGAAATTCTCAAGAGTAGTACTAGTGCCGCTTCTTCTTCGACGGATGAATCTCAAGGCTTCGATTCGTCCGAAGAAGTGAAATTGTTCGAACCAGCATCGGCATCAGTTGAAGAAGAACAGAACGAAAAAGGAACTCCGGGCGAAGCAGAAGAAGAAGAAGAACTCGATGAATGGGGCGAACCTGTTCATAAATACGATTCGGACAAGAGCTCTAAAGCCTCTTATAAAGTCCAAGTCGCCCACGTCGATTTCACCGCGCCGCGGAGCAACAAAAAAGCGAGTACTACGCACGGTCACCATTAATTAATTATTCAGAGCTGCAGCGGAAAAAAAAGAGAGCGAGTCTTTACTATATCGTTATTTTATTTTTCTTTTGTTAATATATATATATCTATCTTGTACATTTATTTCACACACGCATTCGTTCGTTTATCGCTTTCTTCCCGTTCAGCTCCTGATGTCTGCGGCGAGCAAGGCACTTTTGAGGATTTATTCGATCTCTTCACATTGAACACGTGTTATCAAAAATGAACACGCAACAAAATGAACACAAACCGTTACTACTCGCGAAGAATCGGAAAGATCTCGATTTAATTGGAGATTCTTCGTCTTCTTCTGCTCCTTCTTCGCGCGTGTCAAAGGTAATCGATCGAGAATTTAGTCGCTCGAGAGAGTTTGTTTTGATTTCCTGTTTATGACACGCGGCCCCGGAATTGATTGGAATTTCGGATATGTTTATTCATTTGTTTACTAGTGTGCGCGTGTGCGCGTGCGTGTCGTGATTGTGATTGTGATTGATTATGTGTATTTAAACACGCGTCGTGATCCCGTTTTTCCCGCGATGCTAATCGTTTTTACTTATACATACTATCAATAGGCTGTTATGTTAGGCCTTGGATTGAGTGCAACTGCTGCCCTAGGGACGCTTGGGACGTACGCGAATCACGGCGGTTCAGTACAAAATAGTAACAAACAAGCGAGACTAGGAAACTCCGATGATAGTTCCTCTGACGTCTTAACGTTAACGATCGGATGCTCACCACAAGATTTATTGAAGATGTTACCGTTTGAACCGCAATCGTGGCAAGGCACGGTTGGCGTGAAGTTCGTTACGAAGACGATGTCGCCGACGTTCGAGTTCCATAAAGGTTTAGATATGGTCCAAACGCCGAACTGCGGCGTATATCAATTACCGTATCAATTAGGACACGAATCCTATTTCGGGTTTTACTTATACGAAAAAGCTAATCCGCATAATCACATGTCCGATATCGGAGCGCAAGTGAAAGGAGGCGCTTTGTCGGATTCTTCGATCAGAGCGTACGGATGGTTGAACGATTTACACGCGGCGAAGAGAGACGCGAAGTTTGAGGATATTGGTGAAATGAAGAAAATGGCTATTAACGATGCGAAAATTGCAGACGCTGCGGCAAAAAAGATCGCCGAAAAGATTTTCCATTCGACCACTGAGTTGATCACGGAACGAAAAGCGACAGCTGGCGGGGACGAAAAAGTCCCCGAGTTAGGTTTGGTCGAAGTGAGAACGTACTCGAACTATGGCGGTACTGCAAAGACGAAGGTTGATACGATCGCTTGCGATGACACGAAGAAGTCGTGCACGTTTAAAACGTGCGATAGCACCGAATGTAAGGAATTTACAAAGCACGATTGCAAACAAGGTCAACCTGGATGCAAAGTTGCGGCGGATTTCAAGAATCCGGCTGTTATCTCTCTCAAAACGAGCGAAGAAAGAAAGTTCTTCCAATCGCAAATGTCTCCGCAAGAATTGAAGAGAGCGGAAAACAGAGATATGATTGAAAAAGCCAGGGCGCAAATGACGCAAAGCGTTATCGAAGTCCCAAGAAGACGCACGCTGTTGTCCAAGATTTTCGATATCAAGAACTCTGTCGTTAACTCGATTCCAAAAATGGGCTACGGACCAGAACATCCGACGAGATTGATTCAATATATGGCATCGTGCACCGTGAAGCATGGCGCGGTCACTGGAGCGGATGACGTTGAGTACTATCCAAGAATTTATGACTCTACGAATCCAGGTCACACGTTTGTCTTTGGCTCTTGCTTCCACGACCGCGATCACGCGACTTGCAAGTTGCCGACGGAAGTTTTAGCGCCAGGGTGCCCAGGAACTACTGCTACTTTGGCTTCCAGCGAAAGTGCAATCACGTCTTCTTCTTCTTCCACTACTGCCGCCACATCCACCACCGCCGCCGTTGTCGATACGACTCACTTGACCAACGCGAACATTCAAGAGGAAGTTGCAAAGTGCCTCGGCGAAGAGCCTCTTAAGGGTGATTGCACTGGTCAAAAGTTTGGTAAAATGTCAAACTGGGACGTCTCTCGAGTCACCGATATGTCTCAACTCTTTGACCATCCGCCCTTGAAGAACAAACAGGATAGATATTCCTCGTTCAACGGCGACCTTGGAAAATGGGACGTTACGCACGTGACGAGCATGAAGTTAATGTTCAGCCGAGCATTAGCATTTGAAGGTAAAAATATAAACCAATGGGACACCAAAAACGTCGAAGACATGCAAGGCATGTTCAAACACGCCGATAGATTCAACGCGATGATCTCTGGATGGAACACCGCAAAGGTGAAGAAGATGAACGTCATGTTCCAAAACGCTTTTGCTTTTGATCAAGACATCCATAAATGGGACGTCTCAAACTGCGACGATTTCACGCGCATGTTTGCTGGGACGTTCGATAAAGGTTTCAGTCAAGACATCAGGAGCTGGAACATTAAACCGGAAGCGAGACAAGTCGATATGTTCTTCGAAGCGTATAACTTCCAATCAAAGTTCGTTTGCGATGACGCTGATCACGGACCTCTTAACTCCTGCGTTTCAGCCTCGGTCTCAAAAACTGCATCTACTGGTATGAATGAAGATGCTAAGAAGAAGATGGCTATGGCAAAGCAATTCGAAGAAGACGCCGACGACGACCGAGATGCGGCGGATAGATCTTCTTTGTTTGAAAGATTCAAGCATTGGTTATCTTAAATTTAAAATAATAAATGAGCAATTTCCTTCTTCTGAATAATTAATTAGAGAGGGGTTGTATATATACCGCTTTTAATTACATACACACGTTACTATCATACTATCACTACTATCATACTATCACTACTATCACTACTATAACACGCGATCTGCGACTGCTTTTACAACGACTGGCCCTCCGAGCTCTTTCCTACTACTATAACTACTATCACATACACACTATCCATCACTTTATACTACTACTCCATCATCTCTTTCGCGAGCATATTTGCAAAGACGACGTCGTCGACTTCGACTTCGTCGCATCCATCGACGCACTCTGCCAACGCCGCGGCTAACATATGCTTACACATTAACTTCTCATCCCTACTCACGACGTCCCAAGTAAACCCTTTACATGCACAGAAATGGTTCGGAAACGTCAAATGTTGTTGCCTAGCTCCAACATCTGACGAATTCTTAGCGTTCGCCCTTCTCTGCGCTGGCGACGACTTCGCGGCGCGTCCACGAACCCTTTGATTCGTCGCTCTCACCGCGTACACCGTCCTCCTCGTCTTCTTTGCCACGAATCTCGTCACCCCACCACTCGCGGCGCAATCTAAAGCCCTACCGAGATGATTCTCGCCGAACACGTACTCCAACTGCATCAAATGCTCTTCCTTGAACTGTTTCAACGAAGCGATTTCTTTGAAGATTTCGCGTAAGATCTCTCGCACCTGTACGCCTGTCTGTTTATGTCTCTGTACAGAAGTAGTAGTAGTAGTAGTAGTAGTATTACTATCATTGACATCGCGTTCATCTCTACCATCATCGTCGTCGTCGTCGTCATCATCATCATCATCATCGACATCTCCTCCCTCATAATCACGCTTTTTCTTCCTTTCGTTCGATTTCCTTCGCTCGTCGTTCTTCTTCTTCTTCGCAAAAACGAAACGTTTACCACGACCGTTGCCGATATCAACAATCGCATTTTTCTCGGAAGTGTTATGTTTCTTCACTCGTAAGTGTTCGTGCGAAACTAGACCACCCATGAACGCTGGATACGCTGGCGCTTCGTTGACATCTTCTTCGTTATCTTCGTTATCTTCTTCTTCTTCGTTCATTTTAATCGCTTTTAATTAATTAAGAGCGCGAGATAGCGTTTTTGAAGAGAGAGTGAAGATCTGTTTTTAAATGTTGAGTGGGTTTAGGGTTTCATTTGTTTAGGGTTTATGGTTTTAGGGTTTAGGGTTTAAATAACTTTGATTAGGTGATGAGATGTGGAAATTATTTATGTACAAGTACCAGTATATGCATATGGTATATATATATATATGTATGTATAATGAAAACAGGCGAAGGAGAGGAGGAATATGAAATCGGTGGGATAGATGTAATGCACAGAAGAACGATTACGAGAGGTGAGGAAAGTGAGAACGATCGTGATGATGATGATGTTGATGGCGATGATTTTGATAAATCAGATGTCGTCGTGCGTGATAGTAATAAAGAGGTCATGAAAAGGAATAAAAACGTAAAAAATGATGAGAAGACGGAAAGTATGGATACGATCGATGATGATTATTTGATTATGACTGAGAACGATGGTGACGATGAGAAAGAAGAGGCGAAAAAAAAGGAGAAGAAGGAGTATGGGCTTGAACGAACGGTCAAGAACGTGAGAGCGAGCGAAGGTAGTAGACTTACGTCGACCACGGCTGCTACGTCGGCTACATCGAACGATGATAAGTCGGTAGTAACTAAGAAACCGAGTAGACCGAGTTTAGGATTCTCCACAAGAGGCGTTCCAGCGACTGAGTTATTATCAACAGTCATCGGGAGTTTACGGAAACAATCAAAGGCGTTAATAGACGCTCTGGCGAAAGGGAGAGACGACGCGGAAGACATTTTCGATAAGGTTAGTGAATCTATTGAAGAAACTAAGATAGCGCTCGATAGTATCGATGTGAAGTCCGAAGAGATTAGGAACGGTTTACGCGAAATATGCGCGAGTACTTACTACGTAGATAGGAAAAAGAAAAGCTAGATTAATCGTATTGCTGCCTGAGTAACATCTCGCCCTCGGACTTCCATTCCTTTGCATCTCTTCCATTTTGCATTTTCTCGCGTTTCTTCCTCTCTCTCTCTTTCACGGTCTCGTTACTATTCTTCGCGTTATTCTTTTCTTGTTGTTGTTGTCGAGCTATTCCTCTCCGCCGCTTATCGTTACCAGCGGCTCCGTCCCCTAATTCAACTACTACCGATGTTCTCAACCCTCTCACGGCCGCACCGTTAATAGTCGCCTTTACTCTCTTCCTTTTTTCGCGTTCACGATCATCCAAGGCATCGCTCGCGTTCCTTCTCTCTTCACAAATCGCTCTGTTCGCTATCGGGTTCAAGAACGAACACTCCTGTTTCTCGTTCAAGAAATCTAATGGATTTAATGCAAAAACCGTTCCGTTTCCTCTGTTCACTTTGACCGATGATTTTACGGCCGCGTTGGCTACATCGATTCCTTCTTCTTCTTCTTCTTCTTCTTCTTCTTCTTCTTCTGCTTCTTCGTCGCTGGATTGTCCGTAATCACTATCGAAGAAGCCCATGACGTGCTGTGCCGTTGTTGAAGAAATTAAACTGAATGTTTACTCGCGAGCAGTTGTAATAGGGACAAATAGAGATATTCTTCCAATTGATGATTGGAAATCGGAAATGAAATGAATGTTTTCCTTATTCAGTCAACGCTCTCAGATAAACGAACATAAAAGAACGCTTTGTCGCGCCATAAAACACGCACTTTCGAAACGAACATAAAACGAACGATCATCAGGGGACTCTGATGACCAATAAAATGACCATCGCGGCCGTAACTACTGCTACACAAACACGCACTCATTCGCTCACGAATGAGGAGAAAATAGAACGCATAAGAGAAACGATGAAGCGAGCGACTGGTTCGACGAACGCGCGGTTGACTTCGTTCGAGAGTAGCGTGAACGATGAGTGCGCGTATTCGTTCAAGAGCAGGTTTTATAGAGCGACTGATCGTGATGAAAACGATTTGCGAAATGATGATGATGATGGATGTGGGATATTTGTGAACATGAGGACGTTTTATTCGTGCGCGAGAGAGTTCTTGAAACTCGATAGCGAGAGAAGTGATGGACAAGGATTATATCTTCAACGCGTGTGTAGGAAGATATTTGATGACGACGATGAGTGCGATGACGATGAAAAAGAAAACGTAGCGAAGATGATGCCAGTGAAATTAGCGATCGGAGTCGAGGGCGGGTTCGACGAGGAACATGCGAAGAAAAAGTATAGGGTCGAGAAAGTCGAGAGAGTTTGCGTGTACGATAGTTCGATCGATTCGATAGTCGCGGCTGTTGAGGTCGCGTTTGATTTCGAGGAAGACGCAAATGACGGTGGTGGCGATGATGACGTTGACTCTGTTGCAAAGATGCAGCAAATGAAGAAGATTAGAGACGAGATGCCGACGGCTGTTTATGAATGCGCGAAATCTATCGTGCAAAGGGAAGGATACGATGCGAAGAAGGAAGTGATGCAGAGTTGGGAAGATACGCCACTGGTTTCAAAATATAGCGAAAACTTGATTCAAGTGAAAAAGAACGAGACGGATAGGATTTCTCCAGATTCGAAAATGTGGAAGTGTTTTGAGACTGGCGAGACGACGAATTTGTGGTTGAATTTAAGCGACGGGAATATTGGTTCCGGTAGAAGGCATTTTGATGGGAGCGGCGGGAACGGTTCGGCGTTGAGACATTATCAAGCCGAAAAAGCGAAAGGGAACGAATATCCACTCGTCGTGAAATTAGGCACGATTACGCCAGAAGGCGCCGACGTCTATTCATATGCAACCGATGAAGATGACATGGTCACTGATCCAAAATTAGCCGAACATCTCAAGTTTTGGGGTATAGATATCATGTCGCAAGTAAAAACGGAGCAGAGCATGAGCGAGATTCAAGTCGATAAAAACAGAAGCTTTGAATTCGATGCGATTACCGAACATGGAAAAGATTTGAGAGAAGTCTCTGGTGAAGGTTTAATTGGCTTGCGAAACTTAGGAAACTCGTGCTATATTAATTCAGTCGTGCAAGTTTTGAAAGAGTGCGATAAAATTCATACATGTTTCGCGAATAGAAAGAACATGATGCAGATTTTTGAAACCGCGCAGAGCGGAGGCGCGAAAGCAATCGAAAGCGATCCGCTTGCGCAAACAACTAAGTTATTCTACGCTTTGACTTCAAAAGAATACGCGCGAACAACTGAGGAACTTTTAGACGATAAAAAACGAGATTTGAGATGTTTAGCCGACGGTTTAGCGCCGCGAATGTTTAAACGATTAATCGGTGAAGGTCATTCTGAGTTTTCAACGGCGCGTCAGCAAGATGCGAGAGAATTTTTCGAACATTGCTTGGAGAAATTCGACGCTTGGCAATCGAGTGGCATTGATGGAAAAAGGTTTGCCGATAATTGTGATGGCCTCATTAGCTCGGATTTTACATTTGAAACTATGGAGAGAACTATTTGCGGGAGCTCTCAAAAAGCTGGATTTAGAGCTGCCGAGCTTCGAATTTTAGACTTACCAGTGCCGAAAGAAAAAGTAATAACAACAAAAGAAAGCAAGCCGTCATTGAATGAGGAGCCTCCTAATGAGAAGCGCCAGAAGAAAATTGACGAAAATGAGGATACTGCTGCTGCAAAAGAGGTGAAAGAAGTGCCTTTTGCTGCGTGTTTGGAAATGTTCAGTCGAGATTCGCTACTCCAAGATTATACTTCGACTGCGGTTGAAGGAAAGACTTTTGCGACTCGAAAAACTTTTTTTAAAACATTTCCAAACGTTTTAGTAGTTCAAGTTAATCGATATTACACTGACAAAGATTGGATTTGGAAGAAGATGGACTGCGTGGTGAACGTCCCAGAGACTTTAAATCTTGAAAGTTTACGAGTGGATGACAAACGCGACGTCGAAGCTTATGAACTCTTGCCGGAAGAAAAAAATTCTTCTTATGCTGTTGGTGCTGTGAATGTTGAAATGACTGATGTCGACGCAGGTATTGTTGAAGCAGACGATATGATTGTCGTCCAACTCGTATCAATGGGTTTCAGCGAAAATGGAAGTAAACGCGCGGCTATTGCAACGGAAAATGCAAGCATGGAAGTAGCCATGGAATGGATTTTCGCGCACTCCGAAGATGCTGACTTTAACGATCCACCAACAGCATCTACGAGTGTTCCAGGTACTACTGACGACGTATCGAATACTAATATCGACAACAATCAATTTTCTCTTGAAGCGCTCTCGCAACTCGAAGCGATGGGTTTTACGAGTAAGGCTGGAACTGTGGCGCTACGAAAATCAAATAATAGTGTTGAACAAGCGTGTGAATGGTTATTCGTAAACATAGATAACATCGAAGAAGCGTGCGCGAACGCCGAGTTGGAAATGATGACGAGCAATATTTCGAATTCTGGAGCAACAACGACGAAAGAAAAACAACAACAGTCAGTTTGCGTCGATGGCAAAGGCGATTACGAATTATTTGGCATCGTCAGTCATATGGGGGCAAATACTAGTTGCGGTCATTACGTCGCACACGTGAAGAAAAACAACGAATGGGTATTATTCAACGATAACAAAGTAGCCGTATCTGCGCAGCCTCCACTTGGAATGGGTTACTTGTATTTCTTTAAAAGAACTATCGCCTAGTATAACACCATTAAAATATACGTTACCTAAATACTAGTACTATAATTCTATAACACCGCTAGAAAATATCGCAATCGCTTTAGTTGGTTTCGACCATATCAACTTTGAACTTTTCGCTCGTTCGTCGCCTGAAAAATTCGCAATCGCATTCCATGCTCGCACTTGACTCGAAGGAGAGAAAGTCGAAACTTCGGCAATTTTATTAATCACGCTTAAACTCTCTCTTTCAACGATACCGAAAACTAGGTTCCTGCCGTCCAATTCTGGTTGCGGCGAAGGTCCCGTCGTTACTATAATCTCAGTATATATCCCATTAGCCGATGGACTCGCTTGTCTCGAACCGTCATAACTTAGAGCTAAAGATACGGTCCCGCTCCGGAAATGTTCTAAACCAAACGCTTCCGAACTCGCTAAATCTCTATTACTATTACTACTCGCACTATCGCCACTCACACTTACTTGCCCTAACCTTTTACTGCCATTCAAACCAAACGCGATGAATTCGCCTCTCCTCACGTCATGAAAAACAGTTCGATCGTACGCCTTCTTCAAAACCAAATCTTTGAAAACCCTCACCGTATCCGGACATCTGTTTCCATATAAATCAATACATACTCGTCCTAACATAAAAGCGTCCTCGGCATTACAAACCGCGTCACCTCCTAAAGCTCGTTCCGCTCTCACGATTGTCTCGCATACACCTACGTCGAAGAATACTTTCGCGGTGATCTTATCTCTATTATTCGTGACTAAAACATCTTCTTCAAAAGAAGACGCTTGAGACGATGCGTTCTGGGAAACTTCGAGACTATCGAGAAATAATGGACTCGCGATTATGAGAGATCTTCTTCTGTTAATGAGTGAATTATTCTTCTTCTTATTCCTATCCTTCTCTGCATCGGTCGTTGCGCGTGCGTGTCGAGCGCATTTAATTCGATCGATACATACTAATATCTGCGTCGGTGTTGGCATTTGTTCCTCCTTTGTGCTGCCGAAACGTGTTTTGTGGGAAACGTGGCTCAAGAGCAAAGGCACCCTAAAACTGTGAAACATCCCCACGTTCCACAATCATAGAAACGCAAATTAAAAAGAAAGACGCCACAAAAAAACAATAAAGCAATAAAGCAAACACTGAAAACAATGGCACCAACACACAGTACGTACGCGTAACATATTCTGCGTTACTCACCGTTTCTTTTGTTCTGCCATGTAAACACATCGCGCGCGTTCTCTCGCTTGCTCAAGATTTGATCGAAATCTGAGCATTGTTGGCACCACGATTCGCTCGTAATAAAAGCACTTCTTTTGTTTTCCAGATCTTCTTCTTCTTTGATCGCGCGCCCGCGTTACGATCGAAGTCGATAGCGATGTTGATATCAACGTCGCATTCTTGAGTGTTGTTGTTTTCGTTATGTTTTCGTTCTCACTGACTCACTCTTTCTCTCTCTGTCAAAACTCGCTCGTTCTGTGTGTGTTAGGTATGTGCTTCGCCAATAACAAAGGAGGGGCGGGGAAAACGTTCATGGCGTATCAACTCGCCTGCGAAGCTGCGCGAGCGAAACCGAACTCGAAGGTCTTAGTCATCGACTTTTCGATATATTCGGATATCTCTGCGTTGTTATGTGGAGGTTCTTCGCGCGAGAGGTTCGGGGCATCAATGCGCGGGTTACAGAACGCCGTCGACGGTATCGATAGCGACCAACGCGCGGACGCACTCGTGCGAGATCTCGAGTTGGAAGTGACGAGGAAGAAG
>Ga0115004_10000642_pt1 | contig 27029 bp, 19 predicted proteins | sample ArcticOcean_MG_C_10_FD_88737 | JGI IMG/M metagenome (GOLD analysis project Ga0115004, IMG submission 88737) | Marine microbial communities from western Arctic Ocean - ArcticOcean_MG_CB11_90 | ecosystem: Environmental > Aquatic > Marine > Oceanic | place: Arctic Ocean: Canada Basin | collected... | reverse complement strand
GGAGAGACAAGAACTTATCAAAAAGCAGCAACGATAACATTTCGATGCGAACATCGCCGAGGAAATCTGGGACTTCGCACAGAACGTCTCGAGACGAGAGCGAAGAACTGGATAACGATAAGAAATCTAACGGAGGAGGAGGAGGAGGAGGAGGAAGGTCCACTCGAGGTTCCAGGGGATCAGGTTCGCGAAAAGAATCTCCCAAAGATCCTATGAACGATCCATCATCAGAAACGTTCGACGCGCTCTCTGCGTTAGTGCACTCTTCTCGAAAGTAGAAGTGTGCCGTCATGTTCAGGTGTAAAATAGACATTATTCTCGTTGTTCTCGTGCGAAAGATATATATATAAATTGAACATTGTAATAAACTTGTTGTTGCGTATTAAAATATATAAACTACGCGCTTTAACAAAATTATATGATTAGATTAATAATTTATACATCTTTAGCGCCTTTGAATGAACCGCCAACAGATATAGATAAGTTTCCTTTCGGTTTGTATTGGTTATTCTTGATATCATCTTCGTATCCAGCCCCAGTTGCTTTTGAGTCCTTCAACACGTATTTCATGAACCACGCGCCAAGATCCAACTATTATATTTATGAGAGAGAGAGAGAGAGAGAATAATGAGGGTAAATATGGAAAGAAATTTCATTGAAAACACACAGACACACACGACAGACAAGATACAGAGAGAGAGAGAATGAATGAATAAAAGATGGACAAATCTATAGATGTACAAACAAAATCAATCAATCTTCATTCGTGCGTTCGTCCGTATTAAAGAATTCGATCGAAATCAAGCGAGATGTATATCATAAAACTTCATTTTTGCATTTTTCGGATCCACGCAAGGGCAGATAACGCAAAAAAGAATCTTCTTCTGATGCTCTCGATAGACTTACCTTTTCTCCTTTCTTTTTCGGTTGCATCTTTTGTGTCGCGGCACGAACGGTCATGGATTGACGCGTAGTAGTTTGTCTCTTAGAGACCTGTGCTGTGACTTTTTGGCCGACGAAGGTTGATGTTGTTTGCGCTAACATGTTTATTGACTTTATCTGTACGTGTGTGTTGTGTGTTACTATGAATTATATGTAAAGATCGAATGAAGAAGGTATTAGCATCAGCAAACATATGGACAATTTTTTTACTACTTTTTTAGACAGACGATCATCAAAACAGAAAGCTCTTTCCCTCTTTTCTATTCTTTTGTTTTCTGTTCATTCGTCGCGAAAAATCGTCAGAACAGTTTATCAATTAATTAACAGAAATGGGTCGTGTTAGAACTAAAACGGTCAAGAAGGTACGTTAGAAAACATGTGTTCTATTCGATTTTGATCATCACACGCGCGCGTGTTCTTCGGAACACGATTATATTATTCGATTTCATATCGAAGAATGTTGCGAGTTCGGTCCCCGTGTGTGCGCAAAAACAGTACATCGTCAAGAAATCTCTCGTGCAGGGTTTCAAACGCGCGCGAGAGAGATTATGACGGTAATGACGATGAATATGGAAGTAATGGAATGATATCATATAGTAAATATAATCGTTCTAATACTTCTGTGTTTGTTTTCGTGACTATATCTTCGCGGGTATTGATAGTATTAGCTCTTCATTTTCATATTCTTCAGCGCGCGAATGGGAAATGCTTAGCCCTACTTACTGCACTCTCTCCTTAAAAATGTATCAACAACATATACTGACAACATCATAAAACATTATTCTTTTATATATCATAACAGGCATCGCGCCAAATCATCGAGAAATACTACTCTCGATTAACCCTCGATTTCGCTACAAACAAGAGAATCGCGGATGAAATCGCCATCATCCCATCAAAACGTTTAAGAAACAAAATCGCCGGTTTCACGACTCATTTGATGAAGAGAATCCAAAGAGGCCCAGTTCGCGGGATCTCGTTGAAGCTCCAAGAAGAGGAAAGAGAACGTAGAATGGACTTTATTCCAGATGAATCAGCCTTGAGAACGGATGCTATTGAAGTTGATAGAGATACTATGGATATGTTGAAGTCTATGAACATGGGTAACTTGCCTGGAGTGTCCGTCGGCGGCGGCAGACGTAACTTCAACAAGAGAATGTAAATGTAAGACGCGTGATAGTAAAAAATTATAATATAGAACAATAATAACCTACCATGTCTTCGGAGATTACCGAATTTGATTTTTTGGATGAAAATGGAGGTTCTAATATTTAATAATATTATATAGCTGACTGCCGATATTCAATTCATCGGAGGAAGACGTGCAAGTACAGACCAGAAAAAATATAACTCTAGCATAGAAATTATAGCTCTCCTTAACAATTTGTTTTTTATTTACGAATACAAAATATATAATATTTTACAACATTTATTATAAATCGGCGCTCTTAGAGATACTTTTCAAACCTCTCAAGAGCTTTGATGGTGAACTTAAAGGTGATTTCTTCTTCCGATTAATAGCGGCGGCAGCAGAACTCTTGCGTAATTCGATCCCGGCCAATATCGATGTAGATTTTTGCGTAGCCGGGCTCATAATCGCATTTTTCGACAATTGTTCTCCCTTTTTATCCTCCAGCTTTTTATACTTCATAATCACCGTATCATCATCGTCGTTTTCGTTACTACCACCTTCCAGATTATCATTATCGATTTTAGCGGCAGAACGTTTTCCTTTTCCAGGCGAGTCGTTATTAAATAGCTTCATTCCTTTCGGCATGGAGGTTGATTTTCGTACCGCTGATTTATTTACAGCGGCAGCAGCAACAACAGAGGACTCGTTATTTTTAACACTGCTCTTCTGGCTTTCCTCTTCCTGCTCAAACCTTTCCTGATATTCAATTATTCTTTGTAAAGTTTTTATAATCGTCTCAAAAGATGGTCGGTCCAATATTTTTTGCGACCAGCATACTCGCATCAATTGCACAAATTGTTCAAACGCGTGAAACGGAGGAGAACTCGAGGTTGGAACCTCTGGGCGAAGTTCATCTTCCACGACTGCGTGTAAAACTTGCCAATGTGACCATTGAACCCATGGTAATTGCAGCGTAAGAATCTCCCACAAAACTATTCCGAAAGAATATACGTCCGAAGCCTTGGAGTAATCGCCTGTATCTAGAACTTCAGGAGCCGACCAACGCGGAGAGTGCAAATTAACAGAGGTAGAAACGTTCATTCCACCTGTGGCCAAATTCGCAGCAGTTACTCGACTCAAGTTGAAATCACCAACTTTCACACGAAAAGACGCGTCAACCATGAGATTCGCAGATTTTAAATCTCTGTGAATAACTGGCGGGTCGCAGTTGTGCAAGTAGCACATACCACATGCAGCACCGAGCGCGAGGCGCAACCTTACGCGCCACTGTAAATCGGGCGCTCCTGGCTTCGTGTGTCGTTGCAAGACAGAAAATAAAGAACCTCGCGCACAAAATTCTTCAACAATTGCGGGCGGGTACCTCATAATCCCAAACAAAGCGACAATATTTGGATGTCTTAACTTACTCATGATCGAAACTTCCTTCTCTAGTTCATCCATTGCAGCTCGAAGGTCAGACGATTCTTCCATACCTTCGGTGCCTATATACTTAACCGCAACTTTGACGTGATTCCAAACCGCGACGTGTACTCTTCCAAACGAGCCTTCGCCAATTTTCTGTTGCAAGTCCACATCAGATTGGGAAATCAAAGTCGTATTTAACTGCGAAGCTATTCGCTTCTCGCTCGACATCTGAGTCAATTTTTTTGACACGAAATCGCCACTGCCACTTTGATCTCTTGATAGCATCGGCGAAAGATCTTGAGAAGCTGTTCGACTCGTTGTTAATCCTGCGCTCAATTTCTCCTGCGAAGGTTGTCTTCGCTTTCTTCGCATTTTCCCACCATTTTCTTTAATTGCACGATCGGCAGCACTTTCTAACTCGGTCATTGGCCATAATAATACGGAACCAAACGTCCCAGCTGTAGCGATGCCACTGTGTGAGCCAGTTACGGCGTGTATACCGCACATGGAAACCATACCAGATTGGTGCGCGAAAATCTTCCCGGGGACGCCAAGATTCAAACTCTTTTCGTCAACTCTTTTCGTCGCAAATGCGTCGAGTTCGCTCACCGAAGGTAGTTTCCAAATCGTGATATGGCCAGAAACGTGTCCAATAATCAAAAGACTTGCGTATTCGACGATGTCAACACTGCACGCTAAACTACCGAATGGAATCTCATTAATCTTTGCACTTCTGGAGTATGGCGCAATACCTCTCCCTCCCCAAAGTTGCACGGTTCCCAAAGCACTACCAAACGTGCCTTCAGCTTGATGCAACGTGACCACGCAGTCTGCATCTTTATAAGTAACACATTCTTGAACTATACCTAAATCTCGAGACACTTCGTTCGAAGCCACGCATTTCCCGGTCTTTGTCGACCAAACTTCCAAGTTTTCATTCGCGTATCTACTTTGTGCACTATTATTATTAGGCACGTATACGTGATTGTTCAAATACACGATGAACTTAACAGCGCGTTTAAATGTCGCAAATCCATCGGCTTCGCCTCGAATTAATCGACCTAATCGTAAGACGATTTCAAAATCAATTCCAGTGACGCGTTCGACTTCGTTATTGAATTTCCAAGAATTTCCGGGAGAAGTGTTTTGACTATTTCCAATGCTCGAACTTTGTCGCCGAGACTTGATTTTCACTTTTGCAATGATTTCTAATATCGAGCCATCAGCGAAACCGGTCCAAAGTGTGCAATTCTGAAATTTATCTTTTCGAAACACTTGAGAATTCGGCAAAGCGCTTGGAGAAATATTATTTACGTTTACAGCAGTGCCTTTTTCAGCACCTTCTTCTTCTTCTTCGTTGCCGTCGTCGTCGTCTTCATCATCTACTACGCACAAGGCAGTTACGCTAACACCTTTTCTAACCTTTATAAACCCATTTTCATTTCGTCTCCCTAAATCAACATCCCACACGCAAACGTCACCGGCCGAAGTGCCAACGAAAAGTAATCCGGAACACGCTCGAGAGCCTTTTGTCATTACCGTAATAGCACCGCGTGGATTTTCCGGCATACGCCTGGAAGGCGACTTATCTTTTGTTAATTTGTAATCTTCTTCCAACGCAGTTTCCTCTTCTTTAGAAGAAAAACAATTAGCGCAAACGCTGAATGTGGCACTCGTTGTCGTACTATTATTTTTTCCATCTAATCTACCGCCGTCTTCAAGTTCTCGTTTTTCGTTCAAGAACAAATCCGTGACTTGCAAAATACCCGTTTTCGCTAAGAATCTGCTCGAGCTCGCCATCCAAAGTTCGGACGAATCGACGCCGCACGAAATCATTGCATTCACACCGGCGCCTAACATAACTTTATTCAACGCACTAAAAAAGCCTCCTCTTAACAACCTTGAATGTCTCGTCAAAGAAGCGATTGCCCTATTCCCACCCATCGGTGCTATCCCTCCTCCACTTGCACCGGTTAAGTTCCATAACTGTGTTTCAATAATCTCCAAATCGCTTTGTAAACTCGCAAATTTTTTTCCCGAAGAAGTATTCGTTAAAACGCCTAGAACTTTCTCAACGTTCGATAAATTCCCGACCATATCGACTCTCGCTATGCACAGGCGTAAAACGCCCAAGCACGAAATCATAATCTTCTTCAAGTTCGTTAAAGAGTGGTGATCGAGCATTCCATGCGTCTCGTTCGCTTCAACCAACGCTAATTGTAAACCGTGCGCGTTTGATAGTAGCGATATACACTTCTCTCGATGCGTCTTTGCCCTAATCACTCGTTTATGTAGATCTTCCACCGCTTTCGTGTTTGCTTTCATTAAAGATGAAACGTCGGAGACATCTATCGTGTTTGAGAAATTCAACGACGACGAAGAAGATGTTTGTTTTTGCTGTTGGTGTCTCATCATCATTACGCCGCTGGTCTTTTTTTTCTGTTGCAGTTGCACTTGCTCGTTCGTTCGTTCTCGTTCTCGTTCTTGTCGTTGTAAATCATCAGTCAGAGTGCAATGAGCAGTATTAACGAACGAACCAGTTTTCAGGGATGATTTCAAACGTTGCGTCTGTTGTTCCTGTTTCACTCTGCTGTCTTCGAAAGTACTTTTACTACCAGTGCGAGTATTACCAGTAGGAATCTCATCATCATCATCATCATCATCATCATCTGCTGCACCGTTTTGTCGAACAATCGATGTTGGACGAAGATCATTATCAGTCGTGAAATCGTTCGCGTTCATTCGACTGTTCATCAGTGCCTTCGTTCTTCCCACTGAACAGTGACTCTCTAAACGAACATCTGTCGCATCAGTCGTACGAGTAGCATCAGTAGTAGTCATAGTAGTAGATGACCGTGGTGTACCATAGACTGAATCATCGTCATCGTCATCGTCTGCATCGACAGAATCGATATCCATTATGTCTCGCGAGTTTCCTCTGCGAGAGCGCGCGCGCGCGTGAAGCACTACCTACTGCGGAGTCTCGCGAGTTTAATAAAGAGAATAATAAAGCTTCTTCAAAAGACTGAAAGAGGAGGAAGAGAAACGGCACAAAATTTGCTGCACAAATAATTTGTTCCATACTTTGTACTTTATTGAAATCAATTGAATCAATTTAAATCGATCGATCGATCAAAGAGATTAAGAGAGAGATTAAGAGTCACTCATCATCATCATCATCATCATCAGTAGTAGTAGATAGCTTGCCGAGCACGGGGCGCAAAACGACGTCGCGGGCAAAGGCAACTGAGCTCCATCAGAGAAATCGAAACTGTACGAGTACTACGATATTTTCAAAATTTACGGAGCACGAGAGATAGAAGAAGAAGACGGCAACGCGTCGTCTAAGACGATGGCGGAACAGATTAAACAATCTGTCAAGAAAGGGGTTGATAAGGTTAAGTTAATGTACGTTACTTATATATATGTATATATTGTATGTGTGTTTATTTTATTTTATTGTTCGTTTGTTTGTTTGACTGATGATTTTTGTTTCTTATTATATTGATTAATTTAATGATAACAATAACAAAGGGCTGGGATGGAACCGTCGCAACCGGAGACACCGGCAGGGATGCTCGACGAACTGACTGGATCTATATGTGTTGAATTGACGTACGAGCAACGCTTATATGGGTTCGCATGTTGCGCCGGCCTGGGTTTAGTCTGTTCGTTCCTTTCGTCGCTTTTATGGATGCAACCGATGAAGTTCGCTTTGCTATATTCTATTGGGAACATTTTATCGTTAGGATCGACTGGATTCTTAACTGGGTTTTCGAGACAAATGAAGAACATGTTTCAGAAGACGAGACTAGTTGCGACTTTGTTATATCTCGGGTGTTTAATAATGACCATCGTTGCGGCGACGATGTTGAAGTCGTTCCCGCTGACGATTGTTTTTTTAGTCCTACAATCTTTGGCGTTGATTTGGTATTGTTTGAGCTATATACCCGGGGGGAGATCTGTTCTAAAAAGCTGCTTCGGTATTAGCAACTTTTAATTGAATTTTGTAATAGGCGATGATGTATATGTAAGTATGTTCCTCCTCTTTCTGTCTATGCAGGAAACTAATATATAATATATTTTACAACAACAACCAGAACGGCTTTCTTTCTTTGACCGTGGTCTTTCTAATTAACAAAACTATATGAGCGGCTATAGCACGGGAGCACTACTACCACCTCCTTGTTCTTGTTCTTGTTCTTCTTCGTGTTGTCCATCATCCATCTTCGACCCAGCCATCCTCGCCTTGGCATCGGCGAACATCTTCTGTTGCATCGCCATCGCCTCCTCTTGCGTCATTCCAATATCTTTCTTCTTCTTCTTATCGACCCTTTTCACTTTCTGTACGTCTTTCTCGATCTCCATCTCTTTCGTACATTGTTCAATGAACTCGTCGAAGCCTAATTGTTTTAGTGCCCTCAAAACGTGCTCTGGCGTAATCGTCGTCTTATTCTCCTTAGTCGAGATATCATTCGCCTCACTCGATATCGATAGAACGAACTCAGTACATCCTTCGCATAATAAATCTCTTAAATCTTGCGAAATTCTAATACCTTGAGGCGTTAAGTCAGAGATCATTTTGTTTATCGTAGCCTTAGGTAACGATTGGTCATCTATATCGGCCATTTATTATTTACTATGTATGATTATTTTTATCTCTTTTTATTATATATGTGCTCGTTGCACGACGTGATTTTGTTGGGTATTTGGAATGTTTTAAGTGTTTTTGTGTGCCTTGACATGCTTGATGCTTGACACTTGATTTTATGTTCTCAATCAATGAGAGAATATTATAGCAATTAGAGCGAGCGGTACGTCCTACGCAAATTAGAATTCACAATTTTTATTATTATGATGATTAATGTATATTTTGTTCGTACAATTTTAAGCTAATATTACTAATAAACGGTTTATCTAATGAAATTATTGATTCGATCAGTCTCTCTTCTCAATCTCTCTCTGTATTGTTTAGGAAGTAAACCTTGCGTAAGCGAGAATGCGAATAAAACAAAAATAACGCGAGCAGAATCGGAACACAACACACAGTCGCGATGATGATATGTATAAATAATGTATTCTCAGGTGCGTTTGTAAAGCGCCTTCCGACTGATCAACATAGAGGTATCAAACTCTCTGTCCGCCCGTCGATAATTTGTCTTCATCGAAACATTTTGTATTCATTAATCAGCTCGTCTTCATCAAATAAATAAAACACAAAAACAAAAACAAAAGGAAGAGAGAGGGAGAGTAATATAACATACGTACCATCAATCAACACACACCTACTTTTATCATTTTTTTTCTTCGTCTTCATCTTCATCATCATCCAAAACCGAATGAATCGATTTCTCATCCACATATTCGTCCGTATTAAATACGTCATCTAAGTTATCCCACCACTTCCATAAAAACCTATCGACGATTATTCTGAACCAAGGCGACCATCTTAACCCGCTTTCTTCGGACATCATCTCCTTCAACTCTTCTGGTGATACCCAAATCATTGCATCGACCTCCTCTGTGTTAATCATCATCCCACCTTCGATTAAATCTTCTTGTTTCGCCTTACAGAACAAGACGTAATCCATTTCGTGTTCGCCCCAAAACGCCGAACCGTTCTCTGGTCTCATTTTCTCATCTCCAAAACTATCTTTCGCGCAATAATGTAACCTAGTTAAGAACTTGAACTGTTCTTCTTTCACTGATTTAGGGGCTATGTTTAATTCGTGTAAAAGTTTCCTCCTCGCCGCTCGAATAGCGCCGGGCGCTCTTTTTCTTTCATATACGTCCTTAATTTCATCGTCCACTTCTGTTGGATCGTACCCATGTAATTGATGCGAACAACACGTATTCGTCCAAACAGATGGAAACGTAATCTTCGTCGATGCTCGTTGTTGTAACAATAACTTATTATCCTCGTCGAACAAGAACACCGAAAACGCCCTATGCAAAAGACCTTTCGGTGTTCTCCTCTTCTCTTCGTGAGAGAAGTGATGGCAGTCATACTTCGAAGCATGTCCGATGACTTCATCTTTCGCGTTCACTAGAATACACTCATCCGTAAGCATTAAATCCTCTTGCGATCGAGTTCCATTCCATTTATTCTCACGAAAATTCGTTGAAGAAGCCATTCGTGTCCGGTTTTCTTTTCGTTGATTTTGACGATGATTAAGATGAGTAGGAGTAGGAGTACTCAAAACCGTCGTCGTTCTAATAAAAGTTCTCTGATGCGTTAATAATAATATCGATAACGATGACGATGATGACGCTAAATTTGAGTTGCTCGTTTTTAATAATAAGCGAGAGAGCATTAACTAATATGTAATATGTATTATTATTATCGTTATTATCGTTATTATTGTTCAGCAACGCATCAGCAGCAGCAGCAGCAAAATAAATCTTCATTATTAATTCAGAATAATAATAAGAGTTCGTGCTCGTTATTCTTCGTTTTTATTACCACACTGCACGCATTAAAAGGAGAGTAAGAGAGAGTAAGAGAGAGAGAGAGCGATGATGTAGAAATGAGTAATACGAACAGTACTCATGGTGTGACACAAATAAAACGTGATGGTGATGATTTAGACGATGATAAAGATGATTTAGATGATGAAGAGGAATCTGTTCCATGCTCGCCAACGCGTCTGAGTGCGTCAGAGCAATCATCGCCTGCTGCGAGAAGTAGTTCGAATAACAGTTCGAATAAGAAACCTCCTTTGACTGCGCATAATAATTATACCATCAGCAATAAAAATTATGATACTATCATCAGTAGCAGACGATTGAGTATGGACAGTTCGCAGAGTTGCAGTGGGTCGGTTCGAAATCAACAGAACTTTTCACGTCATCATCAAGAACAGGAACAGGAACAAGAACACACTAAAGATGCTGGGACGAGTTCGCCGTTTAAGCAACAACTATCGAGACAGTTAAGGGCGAGTTCGTGCGATTCCTTAGGTATGATGTTCAACGTAGAGCAAATGAGACAGCAGTTGAATACTACTACTACTACTACTACTACTACTACTACTCATACAGACGATGATATTAATAATACTGTTATGACTAATATCGATAGCAAACACGATGGTCAACAGCAGAAAGCCGAGCTTGTTACGAATCATAGTACTACTCCCTTTGACGCAACTGAAACATCATTAATAACGAACAATAACAAAAGTAATATTCCGTTTGAAAAAGCGACAGTATTAACAAAGTTACAGAAATGGGGTGATTACGAATCGTGTGGCGAAAGTGTTGGATTAACGAAGTTCGTACCAATGAAGACGCCTTTGTCCTTGGAGTTCTTAGAACGAACGGAGAAATACGCACATATACTAACCGTGGAGAAGATGTTATACGAACAACGAGAGATGAAACAAAGAGTTATTGGTTTCATGATCGATTTAAGTAACCATGAGTGTTTATATGAAGAGGATATACCTAAGGAAGTGACTAGAGTGCACGTAAGGAACGTCGCGAAATCGATACCGAGCTTAGAGTGCTGCGAGAAAGTCATTCAAGAAGCGCAAAAGTTTTGGAAGATTCATCCAGATGAATATATCGCCATTCATTGCGCGTATGGGTTCAACAGAACTGGTTTCATCGTATGTTGTTATTTAATCGAAAAGGAGAACATGACAGCAGAAGAGGCTTTAGAAGCGTTCGCTTTAGCTCGACCGCCTGGAGTGAAACATGAAACGTTTCAATTAGCATTGAAAGCTCGATACGCCGAAAAAGAGAACAAACCTACGCGAACAAAATACGACGACGAAGACAAAGAAACAGCCCATGTCGAAGAAATTAACAACGTCGAGAAAGTCGAAGGAGTGAAGAATACTAAAGTCGTCGCCGCGATTTGTCAAATAGGTAAATCACTATCGTCGTTATCGTCGTCGTCATCGAACATGCAAACAAAGGAGAAAAAGAAACATTCATTGTTTGGTCTACGATTACCTACGAGTTTGTTTTCGAAAAGGAAATCTCATAAAGAAGGAGGATCGGATATGAATACATAACACTGTGGCAGTAGAATTGTATAGAAATATACATACTAATATATAGGTACGTAGATAAAATAGAATTTGTATATAGCAACAAGCGATGTCAAAAGCACATCATTAATGAACTAAGTCTTAACATCTAAATCCACCCCGCTACAAGGCCAAAGCGAAAGTTGTCTGAAAAATTCGTAGGCTAAATCGAACGAATGATGCGTAGTCGTTCCAGTGACTGAATCAAAATAATGATATTTATTTTCAGGACCTCCCGTAATCGAAGACGTTTTCGAATACGGCGAAAATCCATAGAGCGACACTTTTTCGCAAGAATGCAAGGCAAAAGTTGTTGCAAAAACTCCCGACATAGGCTTTGGTTTAAAACGCTTTGAATGAAATCCAGCAAATACAGATCCAAGTTCTACAGATCTTTTAATCGCCTCCCAGAGCTTAAATGCGTGCGCGATAATCTCGGGAGAAACAACAATCGCAGAACTTCCCACAGCTACGTGCTCGTTTCCAACGCCAGATAGGCGAGCAGTCTCTAAACGCTTCAGTAAAGGAGCGTAGTAATGATAGCGCGCGAACGGATTGAAAATTTCAAACAAAACGAGCGTTGTGTTTCGTAACGCAGCGCGAGAACTCTCTGGAATAGAGCCACCGAGTCGAGTGCGACCGGCGATGAACGGTTTGACGTGTTGCAAGTTTACGAAATCAAAATCAGTTCTAGAACCAACGTCGTCTTCATAGCCATCTGTTGGAGCGTAGTTGATTCGAAAAACAGCTTCATTGTCGTCAATCTCTTTACCTTGTTTTGAGCTGAGCAAAACTCCGGAGTTGCCGACGACCGCACACGTTTTAAACTTATAATTTTCGTCATTAAGTGGTAATGAACCTATCAAATCAAGTTTGAGTTTTAATCGCTGTCTTTCACCATATTTAACTTGAAGCAGATCACCATCGGCGCCTCCTCTTTGAGTGACCCCGTCGACGAACGTTTCTTGTTGTAACTCAATCGCTCGTGGCAATCTTCGTTCGTTGATTTGACACCCTTTCATTCCAGCAGGACAATACTTGTCGGAAGTATAATAATCCTCCGGAAATAACATCGCCCTATGTAGTGTTAATGGAATACTCGGCGGTCGTTGCGAGGTAATTGTCAAAAGCTTTCGTCGCCTTCTTTCCGCAACACCGGTGTCATCAACTGCTTCTTCGTCCGTGTCTGTACTTTCTTCCGTATCGTTGTCGTTATTCTCGGCAGCAACGACATCATTATTATCTCGTGCGTCCGCATTTGCATCTTCTTCTTCATCATTCTTTTTATTGGCTGCGTTTTCTAAAGTTTCAGCAGTCTTTTCCAACATCGCCGTGTCGACTACTACTTCTCTCCCTTCCTTATCTCTATTCTTTTTACTTACCAAACCAAGTTCTTCTATATCGGTGCTATCAAGATTTAAAGCAGCTGCAATTGTATTTAAAACGTCACTCGATTGCTTCTCTGCGCTTTCTGCGATCACTGACTTATCTTCTTGCTTATCTTTTTCTTCTTCTCCCTCCTCCTCTTCTTCTTCTTCCTCGTCGTCCTCTTCTTCTTCGTCGTCAGATTTCGACGATTTACCTCTCGCAATAGCCGCGCGCAACTGTGCAATAGCTTCGTTTGTATCTGTTGACATTTCTGCAGGTCGGCTGTGTTCTTTATGAGGTTTCAATTTGTGTACTCTCGGTGCCTGAATAGTTCGTTCTGAAGATTCTTGTGATTGTGATTGTGATGATTGTGATGTTTGTGATGATTGTGATGATGACGACCGTGCGCTTCTCTCTATGAAGTGCACTTGAGAGCCTTCCGATTTTAAAGGCATGCGCGCCCATAATCCTTGAGTAAGTCGTATAGTATCAAGTGAAGACCACGTTTTTTGGAGGTATTTCAAGTCTCTTTGCATCAAGCGGCCACTTTCTCTCAAATTTGCGCTGACTGGGGCTGACGAACATTCTAAACCGTTGCGCGAACGTTTCGGCAAAACGTGCTCTCGCACCATTATCGCAGGCATCCATCGTTCAAAATTATTCGGTTCGATTTCCAGAGGATCAGAATCAGACGCTGAATACGTACTTGATTCGAGTCTGGCTTGTAACCAAGCCGGGATATCTCTATTTTTCGAGTGTTTCTTCAAAGAAGCCTCTTGTTTTTCTCTCGCTCGACTGACTAAAAAGCCCTTCTCTGTTTCCATGCTCTCTAACAACTCTTCTGCACTATCTTTAACACTGGAAATCCCACCAAGTATACTATCGAAATGTGCTTTTGTATCTTCGTCTAAGGAAGCATCTATGTCGCTCACCTTGTTATGCCTAAATCCGCCAAAAAATTTCCGTTTCCTATTTTCCTTCTCCTCGCGCTGTTTTTGCCTCGTCAAAGCCTCTGCTTTTGCAACATCTTCATCGGACATGAACACGGCGTTTGCTTTATCTTTATATTCATTTTGTTGTTTCCGTAAACGTTCTAAATATGCTTTACCGCCTTGTTGAGCATGTTTCGCCATTTTCATCGCGTCGTGCCAAGACGCTTGCGTCATCTCGGCTTCTTTAAATAGCTCTGAAGCGTCTGAACCGGACTCTAATTTCTCTCTCGCCTTTTTGTTAATCTCTTCCAACTTTGCCAGTTTCGATGCTAAAGATTCTCCTTTGTTATTATTATTATTATTACTACTACTACTACTCTTTTTCTTGTTAGTAGTACCTAGCGCGCTGTTCGTCGTAGAAGTCGTAGTAGACAAAACTGATTCGTTGATGTTCTCAGTAAACGGAATTCGCCCGAAATTTCTTTGCGCCGCATTCGCTCTCGATCTTCGAACCATACCCTGCGCTAAATCATTATTATTATCATTATTATCATTACTATCTCTTTGTTGTTGTTCGCGCTCGACTTTCCTACTCACTTCGTTCAAACGTCCTTCGACGAAACCTCTCAAGGATAATTTAACTACTTTAGTGCCAGATTTCCTCAGAATAGATATATCATCTTTCTGCTCTGTAGATCTGTTCATCTCCGGTCTCATTTGATTTTGATTAGTGTCTTGATTAGTATTACTGCTACTGCTGCTGCTTCGATGACGATGAGTTCTCAGAACGTGCCCGGCAGGATGTTCTTTCAGGAAAGGAACTACCGCTAACGCTACTAATAATAAGAAGAAGAGCGAATTCCTTAACTTTTTATTGTTATTATTATTACTATTACTCATATTGATCGGTTTACTTAACAGATCCTGCTTCATTGAATCTTTCTCGTCTCCCCACGTCCCATTTTATGATCCCTCACGCGCACGTATACGAAGTATTATTATTATTCTTCTTATTATTATTCCTAATCATCTTTCATCATCATCATCAGGAGCAAATAATGTATAAGGGCTGTTTAGGGTTTAGGGTTTACCTAATAAAAAAATAATATTAGTAACTAACTAATCGCGAAGGAGAGGACTTTATTGTTAATAATATAATAATTAATAGATATAATCGCAATATAAATGCCTTTAGAGTCCATACCCCCGTTCGCCATAATCGTCGGTGCAATCACTGCAATAGGAGGAATACAATACGCCGCGCACGTTCTGCCGATGGGGAAACCGAAAGCGGTCGGTCTAGACAAGTTCGATAACCTCTTGATCAGGAGAGATGATAGGATTAAGAAAGGTAAAGGGGTACAGAAATGATCATCTTTAGTGCTTTCATCAGCAGAAGATGAGTGAGTAGATATGTAGAGAGATTGAGAGAAGGATAGCTTTTGTATAATAACGATAATAATGACAATAATAATAATAATAATAATAATAATGATTGAGATGATTTTGATCATCACGCGACCGCTCTCGTGCATCATCATCAGTAAAGATACTGCATTAGTAGAGTCGTACTATTTCCCATCATCGACTTAATAAATATCTTTAAAAACTATCGATAACAAAGTAATAATCATGTCGGCGCCATGCACTCGTCATCATCATCATCATCCTTCTTCTTCTCTGCGCTTTTATTCTCACTCTGATACTAAACCAATGCATAGAAAACTGCGCAACACAAGATATACGAGAACAAAGGCGCAACGGCAACGGCAGACCGATGACGAAGAAGACGAGGCAACAATAAAATTCATGTGCGAAGAGTACGGGAAACCATGGATCGAGAACGAAGAATCAGCTATGAAGTGCTTGATATATTTAAGAGAGAAAGAGAAGAGACAGTTTTCGTTATCAAAGGCAAAGAAAGTCATCGCGCAGTTGAAGGAGAACCACTACAGACCATTAGTAACGGCAGAGTCGAAGGAAAGAAATCCGTTTAAGATGCCAAAGACGTTCCCTGGATTTTTAGGTATCTTAGAGAGGTCGTCCGATAAGATTTCTTAGCAGATAGCTCGTATGATTCCATTTTTATATAATCTCTTCCCTATTAGTACTGCGAATGCTATATATGCTTTACTGATATTCTACTGTTCTATTCTACTCTCTCTCTCTCTACAACCGCTACTACCTCTTCTTCATTCGCGGCAGCGATTTCTTGTTGATTTTGTTCGGTAACGAACAATTTCCGAGCGTCGATGCCGCATTTGAGCATTTCTTTAAATTGCTCATCGGCACCATCCGTGTTGAGCACGGCTAAACAAGAGACATAGCGTGGACCGACGACGTTGCCTAACCTCGATCGAGTTAAACAAAATAGCACTGGCGTATCGAGCTCTTTCGCTCTTTTGCAAATGTGCGAAATTTGGTCATCGAGACCGCCCTCGATATCACCAGTCGATTCGACGTTCGGTGCACATATTATCGCTTTTGCTTTACCATTATCGACATATTTAACAACTTCGCGTAAGCCGAACGTGAACCGTTTTTTACCCTTTGCTTTGATAGGGTCCGTTTTATACGCGCGTTCTTGAAAACGTCTCAGTTCAGATAATAGCTTAGTCGCGCTTTGGTTCAAAGCGGTCGTAATAACTTGATTAGCGTATTTAGGCATTTTATGCGCACTATTTACGAACGTTCTCTCTTTTGCATCTTCGTGCGCTTTGTTCTGATTGCGCAAAATTTCTTCTTCAGTGGTTTCGCCTCTATCAATCTTCTCCTTTTGCGCAACTTTTCTTGCGTGCTTTTTTCCATCGACATGCGCTTCCCAAGCCTCTATATTATTACACTCGACTTTACAAATATCGCACGTTCTTGAAAACGCGACAGTGCTTTTGATTTTGTAGTTGCTCTTTTTATTATTGTTGTTCATTAATATGAATGGTGGAGAATTTGTATTTTGTTGTAATGCAGTCGCCGTGTTTGCAGTAGAAATTAAAGCCAATTCTTTCTCTTTCATCGCTTCGACAAAGCTCTTACGCAACCATAAGTTTGGCACTTGTATAAAGGTCTTCTTTGATGAGGATGAAATAATCACTGGCTTGTCTATCATTATTTCTTCTTCTTCTTCTTCTTCTTGTTTGATTTTTTGTTGAGTATCTTGTTGATTATCTTCTTTATTATTATTATTATTATTATTATTATTTTCTCCTTCTTCTTCTTCTACTTCTTCAGAAGATGAGGAATTTCCATCGTCGTCTTCGTCGCACCATAAATTCACCTTGATAAGTACATCATCATTAGTAGAAGGGCTATCTAATACCTCTAGATTAACGTATACTTTACCAACTTCGATGGAAACTTCAATCGATTGTTGCTCTTTATTTCGACTTTCGCGTGAGAACAGAACAATTCTCTTCACTTTAGTTAATCGTTTCTTTTTCGTTCCATCCATGCGTTCTTTCCCTCTTCTCACGAGCGTCGCCGAAGCCATTGCGGGGTTTGGATTTGCCATTAATTCACCTCCTCTTCTCGGGCGTCCTTCATTTTTCTTTGCCAACTCTAGTTTATTAGCCTTCTTTGCTTTTCCTTCTTTGAAATATAGACCTAAACCGCCTAGCATTGAACTCATTGCGCTACCGGCGTTGATCGTTCCTCCCTTGCTCGTAATCTCCGAAAGATCAATCGTCGTACGTTTCTTTTCTTCTTTCTCTTTCTCAATCTTCTCCTGTTCCGTCAAATCGCCTCTCTGAATGCGTTCGATATCTAAAACTTTCACTCTATCTGGATCGTTCAATCCGTAATGCGAGTTATATAAATGCGACGCTAAGTGTGGATATTCCGCGAACCGTCTTCCGCATACTTTACAAGGAATCTTCCCAAACTTATCGACGGCTGATTTCTTCGCCTCTGATTTTAAGCCTTCGGCGGTAATTTTCGGTAAATACGATCTATCTATCGAATTGCTATTACTATTATTATTATTATTATCATATTTCCCACCATAGTTCTCTGCCGTCTTTGGCCATTGCACTTGATCGCTATTATTGTTCATAAAAGTTGTCGACGTCGTCGTCGTCGTCGTCGTCGTCGTTGGTTGATTTTTACCTAATATAAACGGTTCCGAGCGCGACGATAGCGATATCTGCGCAGTCGTAGTATTACTATTCAAATTCCATGCCGGTTTACTCGGTGCTGGTGCAAACAATACTTTATTAGTAGTATTACTTATCGTCGTCGTCGTCGCCGTCATTTTTGCTAATCTATTATTATTATCATTTTTATTCACAAGTTGTTGTTGTCGTTGTTTCGTTTGTTTCGTTTGTTTATGTTTCTGAGCGAACAGTAAAGCGTCTTCGACTTCTTTCGAGATCTTTCTTTGTGACTGTGCGTGTTTCGAAACATTAATAGTAGCAGTAGAAGTTGATGGCGTAGTCGTAAATCCATTAGTATTGTTATTATCAGTATTCATCGTCGTCTGATTTCTTGTACTGACCACCGTATTCATGGTCTTCCTCGTCGTCGTCCAAACATTTCCTTGCGTCGACGATGGTGGAACATTCGTCGTCGTCGTCGTCGTCGTCGCAGTATTCGCAGCAGTAGTAATAGTGTTAGTACGTTCTCGTTCTCGTCGTTCGTTCATAATAATCTTCTGCGATATCCACGTCGACTGCTCTGGCGCGAACAAAGATGATGATGATGATGATGACGACGATGATGTAGTAGTAGCAGTAGCAGTAGCAGTAGTAGTAGTAGGAGTATCTTTGTTATTTTTATCCCACATCGCTCTTACCTCGTCGACTGATGAACTGTTACGCTATTACTCTGTTATCAGTAGTATCAGTAGTATCAGTAATAGCAAAAAAGTACTTTGTTCAGTTGTTCGTTATCAGGGCATGAGAGAGAGCATCAGTGAGCATCAGCAGCAGTGATGAGAGAGTATTAAGAAGGCGGGAGCACGGCAGCATAGGCATCGATGCAGGGTCTCAAAACTCAAAAGGAACACATGCGTGCGTGCCTGCAGCAGCACTGATCATACTGGTACTGAAACATTACACACTACTTATTACGTATTATTATTATTATTATTATTATACATATATACATACATCATAGGTATTGTATAGATTGAAACGAGATCATGATCGAGTCCATGAATAGTACTAATTTATTAACAATAGTTTTAGTATCGTTCATCTCGTTCTCGTTCATGGAAAGTTCTTTAACGAGAAATTATTCATCAGTCGATCGATTATGGTCAATAACACCTTCGGTGTATGCGTTTATTAGTTTACAACACGGAGCGTTCAATCAAAGATCGATCGTGATGTTCGCGTTGATCTCAATTTGGGGCATTAGATTAACCCATAACTTCCATCGTAAGGGCGGATATAGACGAGGAGAGGAGGATTATCGTTGGAACAATTTGAGAGAGATGAGAATGTTGAGACATCCGATCGTTTGGGCTTTTTTTAATTTAACGTTCATTTCGATTTATCAACACACTTTGCTGTTCATGATTACGTTACCGTGCGTGTACGTAGCTGAGATGAATAGTAGTAATAACGCAGAACTGATGGTTGCGTTGAACGGATTCGATTTCTTCGCCAGCGCGAGTTTCCTGTTCTTCCTATTTATTGAAACGAAAGCCGATAACGAACAGTTTGCGTTTCAGGAAGCGAAGAAAATGTATAGAGAAGGGAAAACGAGCAATGATAATACTATTAATGATAAGAAGTTTAAGAACGATTTAAAGAACGGATTTCTAAGTCAAGGATTATTCGCTCGATCGAGACATCCGAATTTCTTTAGCGAACAAATGATATGGTGGTCTTTGTGCGTATTCGCTTACGCTCAATCGAACGAAACATCTCCTCTTTTCTTAAAAAGTTGCAAAGATCTCAAATCAACGACTACGTCGAAATATTTTATCAGAATCATTTCGTGTTCTGTTCGTAAACGGTTCAACGTACCGATTTGCTTATGCTCGATTCATTACGTATTCTTAGGGGCGATTTTATTATCGTTATTGTTTCAAGGCTCGACGAATTTCACTGAATCGATCACGTCAAAAAAGTATGCAATGTATAAAGTGTACCAGAAAAAAGTGAACAGGTTAATACCGTCTTTGTTCTCCAATAGCGTAGCAGTAGTTTCAGAAGACGACGCCGCTCGGACTATTCAACAACGATGGAAGGAGAAGGAGAAGAAGAAGAAGAAGAAGAAGAACGACGAAGAAGAAGACAGTAGCCTCGTTGATGATCACATTAGCACTAAGAAGAGGACTGAGAAGAAGATTAAGAAGAGAAGTCTGCTCTCGGAAATCTTTCGTCGCAATTCGAAGAAAGATTATTAACCGTATTCGTTCGCATCAGTAGTCTTGTCCTTTATTTTTTAGACATCATGTACAGCAGCAGCGTCAGCAGCAGTAAAACAGTGTAAACGTCATACAGGTATATAACTACTATTATAAGCTCTCTCTCTCTCTCTCTCCACTATCACGCACTAAAACACACGGGGCAGAGAGAGAAAAATACCAAGAACTTCTTTACGCGCTTTAATCGCTTACTACTTAGTGGTATTTGATATTTTGTGCGCTTGTGTGTCTTGAGGAGATTTAATAAAAATAAGAAATTTATTCCTTTCTGTACTCATACAAAGTATTACGTCGATACGATCAAAAACAACAAAGTAAACCAGAAGAGTCTAAAAAGACTGAGACAGTTAAGATGATCAATAAAAATATAGCGATGAAATCATCACGTTTAGTATCATCAATACTATTAATAGTACTGATTTCTATGACAAACAAGGTTAAAGCAGAGCTTTTGTTAGAGGTCGGATCTGATGATTTGATATACGTGAACGTCGGCGAGAAGTACGAGTTTTCGATTGATATTTCGGAATGTACTGATGTAAACAAGAAACCATTCGTACAAGTTGATTTAATGGATCAAGGCTATTCAGAAGGGCAAGTAGATTTTGATAGGCCGGACCCGATGTTCATGATGTCCAGAGGATTAAGTTATCCGCAAGCGCTCTATAGCGCGGACGCGCAGAAGTGGAGTTGGTCGCCTCAATGGGCCGAAGTAGACGAAGATGCGTATGAACTGTTTAGACCATATCACAGAATTGTCATCGATAACAGAGAGTGTTCGATTAAATGCTCGAGTGGAGACGATATTTGTAAGCAAGCGTGCGAACAAGATAAGTTAAGAGGGGACGTTTTCAAGGGCGTCATTTATAACGTCGAGTTGTTTTATAAAAATAAGTTAAACGCGAAATTAAGAGCGAGATGTACGGAAACACCGCCATGCCCGGAACCGAAAGGAAACGTCTGTAGCAGTAAAGGCACATGTTCTGCAACAGGTGTATGCGAATGCGAATCGTCATATGGCGACGTCGCGTGCGACGTAAGCGTCATACAGTTGGAAAATGGAATTAAAACCGGCTCATCAGTGAACGGCGAGCCGTTTAAATTGAGTGAACGCACTTGGAATTATTTTGCGTTCATCGTAAAACCATCTACGACGACAACGACATCAGAATCTTCCAATAATATCATCGTCGAGATGACGAGGTCTTCTGGCGATCCGATTTTGTTCGTTAAACGCGCCGCAGAAGGTACATCGAACGGCGGCAACGGTATCATAAATGGCATTCCAACGACGAGGGATTTTGAATCAATGGCAGATGTAAACGCGTTTCGATCGAGGCTTGATGATCATCACATTGAAATACAAAACGCCGTTTCTGGTTTATATTATGTCGGCGTATTCAATAATAATCAATATTTAAAAGAAGAGTCCGAATATTACGTCAGAGCTAGATGGTCAGCCGCAAATAGCAACGTTTCGACGACTACACCAATGTGTCCTTTCGATTGTTCCGGTGCAGATAGAGGTACGTGCGAAGCCGATATCCCGAACGGTAAAAGTGTTTGCGCATGTAAGCCAAATCAATTCGGAGGCGAGTTTTGTCAAGGAAAAGTGATCAAGTTTGAAGGATACGATCAATACCGAAACGGCATAAGCGGAACGATCGCACCCGGTGATTGGAATTACATCGAAGTTGATACGTTTTACTTCAGCACAAAAGAAGGATTAAGTATGGTTTTCTCCTACGATGGTGTCGGCCCCAGCACGGATAATGGACATCCACTGCTCGTCTTAAAATATAACGAGTATCCGACATACCAAAACGCCGATGCAATCATGTCGAGTACGCGACAGTTGAACCCAACAAAAGAGTTTCTTATTTCTTCCACTGTCGTAAATAGATCTGGCAAATACTACATCGGCATTCTCAACATCAACTATTATGTTCACAATACGTTCACGTACAATGTACTGTTAAAATCGGGATCGACGGCCAGTAAACCAAAGCTTCCAAATTTTATTTCAGTTTCGTTGGTTATGATTTTTAGTTTATTTATGTGCATGCTCATTGCGCTCGCCAAGCGCATAGTGCAAAATAGGCAATTAGCACGAATGCGAGCACTCAGAGCTGCACAAATCGCAGCAAATCCAGAATTGGCGTTTCAATTTGGTCCGAATGGGCAACGACGCGTTGAGCAGTTTCGAGGGACTCCGCAAGATGTAATTTCCCGAATTCCGATTGTTACTTTTAGGACTGTCGTGGATGAAGAGCAAAAACGCGACGACTGTGATTATTCGTGCGCAGTTTGTCTCGATGATTTTGAAAATGGAGATCGTTTGCGTCAATTAGTTGTGTGCAGTCATCAATTTCATACATCGTGCTTGGACGAATGGTTATGTCAACACGATAATTGTCCTTTATGCCGAGCTCCAGTTTCATCTACTGGAACAACTGATGATGAACAAACATATTTTACTTCGCCTACTGCTGCCGTTGATATTGAACTAGCAAATGTTTTGCGTGAACCAGACCAAGTACATAGCACGCAGAATCGATTAGGACGATAGGATGATAACAGCTGGGGAAACACTTTCGGAGATAGATCACATGTACTTCTTCTAGTAGCACACAGTTTTGTAGATTTATAGATATTTGTATTACTTGTATATATATAAAATTTGTATATTGATTGAAATGAATGATAACGAACGAACGCCCTGATGATGACGAACATGAACATGTGCCTATTTTTCTATTTTTGCTTTCGCAAAGAAGAAAACCAAGACGAAGCAGGTGCTTTTTTCGTTTGACTCGGAGGCGGAGACTCCATTTTTTCGTTATCATCGTTATTATTATTATTATTATTATTATTATTATTATTATTATTATTATTATTATTGTCGCAAGTATTATTATCGCTCTTGCTGACGTTTTTTCTCTCGTCGTTGTTATTGTTATCGTTAGCTTTGTTGTTTTTATTACTTTTATTATTATTATCAGCAGCAGCATCAGCAGAAACGGTAAGGAGCCACTGGTGCGTTTTTATATCTTTAAGAGTCGCTCTGTGCTCCGGCGAGGGTTTTAACATGCACTCAATTAAATTAGCTGCTCTCGGATCCATTTCTTCTTGGCTTGGTCTTTTATAACGTCCTTCGATGATATTTTTCAACGTCCTCGTTTGCGAGTGCGATGTTTGATCCTCAAAAGGGTATTTTCCCATCAACATTAAGTATAAAGTGACACCCATCGCAAATACGTCGATTTTCACTGGATCATAATTACCCGAACTGTGTTGCTTAATCAATTCGGGCGCCATGTAATCAGGCGTTCCAATTCCAAGCGTTTTAGCCGATTGCAAACCTTTTGATAATCCGAAATCGATCACTTTTAAATTTAATTTGTTATCAACAAAACAATTATCTGGCTTCAGGTCTCGGTGCGCAAATTTTCTCTTGTGTATCGTCGATACCGCCTTTAACAATTGTTTGAACAAATGTTTTGACTCTTCATCGTCTAACTTCCCGCCTTTCGAGTTAATATGGTCGAGCAAGTCCAATCCTTCGAGAAGTTCCCAGCATAACACGACATATTCTCTCCCAGTAGTTAACGAATGATGATTCGTTACGTTCAACAGTCTCGCGAAATGACATCCGCCATCTTCCTCTGATGCCAAAGATTGTGCGTATTTAATTTCTCTCTTGATACAATCGAGTGGGATCGAAGTCAATTCTTTCTTCGAAACATCCATGACTTTAAGGGCGACTCTCCTCTTCGATGCACAATCGATACCGGCGATGACAACCGCGGTCGCTCCTCGATTGATCTCGAACTCGGTCTTATACCTGTTATTACAAATATAAGTGTTCTCGAGCTCGTGTAATCTTTGTTTCACCGTCTGCATCTCTTCGTTTTTTTTTCCTCGATGTTGATCTGTATCCTGTTTATTAAAATCAATACTAGTAGTATTTGAAGAAGGAACGATCGGCAAAGGCGACGACGCTTGCTCCATTTCATAATCCTCTTCTTCTTCTTCTACTACTGCGACCATCGTTGACGATTGTTTCCGCGCAGTATTGTTAGTACACATGTCTTCGTCCATTTATGATCGAGCGCGTCGTCAAGTCTGTGTTTCTAAAACAATTAAAGTTATTCGCTTTTTTTCTTTTTTTTTTTTATTTTTCTCTCTTAAATTCTCTCTCGTCCTAACAAACATATTTATCAATTTTTGTATTTCCAGCCGCAGATGTTTAACAGCAGTTTAATTAAGAGTAGAACAAGAGAGAACGATCGTTAGCAATCGGCAGCACGGCGAGCTCGTTCTGTCAAAAAGAACACGGAAACACGCGCGAGCAAAATATAAAACAAAGTTATTTCACGTTTCAATAACAATAATAATAATACCTAGTACGTAATAATAATAATAATAATAATAATAATAATTTAAGTCCTCTAATTAATTAATAATCTCTCTCTAATGGCCAGCAATACGACGACGACGACGACGACGACTGATGGTGGTGGTGCTGTCAATCCATTCTTGGCATATGCCATGAACGCACAGCAAGGCAACCGAAACGTACAAACAACAGAACAACAACAACAACAACCGACAACGACGGCATCGATCACTGCTAATGAAAATCCTCAAAATAGTCAAAATAATAGTACCGTTCTTCCTAGAGCATCTATCTCTGCCACGACATATACACCGGCACCGGCCGCTGGGACACCGGTTCAAGGACCGGTACCAACGTCAGACACTGCGAATAATAATAATAATAATAATAATAATAATAGGAATAACTTCACGGTTGGATCGCCGTTTTTCTCCTCTCAATTATATACAGGAGGGCCATCGGTTGAATATTACAACAACGATGAAGATGCTGCGAATAGAGCGAGAGATGAAATAAGAAGCGCGTTTAACCAAATTGGCGTGAACGCGCAAGATACGTCCGGGGAAGCGGATTTAATTCAGTTCGTCGTGGCGAGACAATTATCGAGGTCGCTGAGATTATTCGCGTGCGTGGACGTAATCTTTTGCATGTTCTTCTTCTTTACGATGTGGTTATTCGTGTTTTTATTGTTTGGGCCGATTTTGGGATACCAAGGCGCTCGATATTTCAGATTCGCACACGTGTTGTGTTATTTGATCTATTGCATCGCATTCGCGTGTTGGCGAGTCGCTTTAATAATCGTGAACGATTCAGTTGCAACGAAAGTTCTGATGGTTATCATGCTACTCGTGGAGTTGTACATAATCAGATTGGTCATAAAGTTCATGCAGTTATTAAAACGATTTTCAGAAGAAGAATTGCAACTTTTGCGCATATTGGAAAATCCACAACGGAACGTTTGGTGGCACCAACAATCAGGTCCTTCCCAACCGCAAGTCGTCGTCGTTCAAGCGGGAGGGATGAACCCACAGCAAATGATGATGCGTCCTCCACATTATAGATAAAAAGAGAGAGAAAAGAGAGTGATGTTTGTTTATTTATATAAATCGGAGGGAGCAAAGCAAATAAAGTTGTAATTCTACTATAAAAAAATATCAATTATCGGCTTCTTTTTTCAAATCGCTCCATAGTTTCGCGACATCTTTCTTCGCATTAGGTCTACCCACACCGCAAAACCAACTTGCTTGCCTGCCTGGAGGAACCTTGCACTTACACGGTTTTCCGTTTGGTTTACCTTTTGTTAACGAAAACCATCCTCTCGGCGGCGGTCTCGATAATCCACCGTCGTTACTCGTTTTCACCATGTGCATGTACGCATCATCGTCCGCAAACCAACCGTGTGCGCAGAACGTATCGAGCCACCACTGTCTCGGTTTCACGGTTTCATGAAACTTGAACTTTGTAGAAATCTGCGCGACTGCCGATTTCTTCCTCCCAGCGTCTGTATCGAATCTGGACGTCGATTGTCCAACGGTAATGAACGCATTCGCCCCAGGTTTCGCCACTCTCGAAATTTCATTAATCGATCTATCAATATCTGCTTCCGGTATGTGTTCAAAAACCTCCACTGAAGTGATCATATCAAACGATTCAGTTTTGAACGGAATCTCTTGCATCGGCGTCGAGAACACGGTCCCGTTTGCCAACAAATCGCTCGCATACTCTTTCAGAGGCAACGAAGCAGCTTCAATCCCTCTCGCATCGATACCAGCTTGTCTCAATTTCCTCACCATTACTGCCGTTCCACATCCAGCATCTAACAAAGTCTTGAATTTATACCGTTTCATAATCCCGTCTAAAAACCTGCACGAGTGACATACGTTCGCTCCCGAGCGTAACTTATGATACTCGTCGTACATAGTCTTATACATCTCGCGATGTTGTGGATTCGTCCATGTTTGCTTCCCTGATTGTACGTTCGTGTTTATAGTTGTTGTTGTCGTTAATGCTTCTTTCGTGTTCACCATAATTGAATCATTTTCCTCGCCGTCAATGTTATTATGTCCTTCGCCCTCTAAATCATCGTGATGTTGCTCAAGATGAGTATGATGGTGATCATTATCATCACGATCATGATCGTGATCATCATCATCGTGTGCAATAGAACTACTCCACGAAGGCATGTGCCAATGAGAATCCCCACCGGCTCTGTTATTATTATCATTATTATTCCCTAACGAAGATGATGATGACGAAGAAGATGGAGGAGAGAACAAGAAACCCGAGAGACTTCCGGCGACCATTCCACAGGCGACTAAGAACGCTGCGGACTTAATCCTCCTCTGCGTCTTTTCGTTCCCAATCAATGTTTGATTATTGTCTTTCATTATTATGTTCCTATTATTATTAGTTTATTATTATTATT